>JAABUQ010001639.1_pt1 | contig 47328 bp, 3 predicted proteins | sample 5560001 | NCBI WGS metagenome assembly JAABUQ01 (sample SAMN10711888, study PRJNA513371) | rock metagenome | isolation source: Antarctica rocks | place: Antarctica: Victoria Land, Finger Mt nord | collected 2015-12-18
CTTCGTGGGTGGCGCTGGCCATGATTTAGTAAAATGAATATACAGGCAAAAATTCGGCATTGACCCGGAGTCGGCATTATCCCGGGAGATCTCCTACCTCCTTAATATTCTCCAACGTAGTCGCCTCGTCGCTCGTCGAAAGCCTCGACGGACATCTGGGTATACTAGAGTTCCCGTTATTTGAATCGATTATTGGGCTTTGAGACAAAGGAGATCCGCTGTATAAGCTAAAGAGAGCTGAAGAGTACTTTCGTTAGCTTTCCGCTATATAAGGTAGACGTATTAAATAGTTCTGCTAACTTGCGTAACGTTTGTATTCTTGTAATAAAGGAGAGGAATATATTCGGTATAGCATATTGCGTAAGGTTCCTAAGGCAGTAGATAATAATAGAGTAACGGCTTGCTATATATCGGGAGGAGGCAGAGGAGGAAGCGGTTTTGAGTAGGTAATAGGTATATATTATCGAGTTTTTCGCTTGATTAGAGCTGTAATCCGAGCAATAAGTCCTAGGAAGAAATTACTCGAGCTCTTAGCTTAAAATAACGGCCCCGCTAAAGTTCTATAGTCGATCTTTATCCGGTACTATAGATTACGCTATATATAAATATTGTAGGCGCTGCAGTCCCTCCGCGTAGAGATACTATTAAACAAACCAAACAGCAATATCTGCCTTGGTATTTACAAGGGAAACGGGGCGTAGCCAAGTATTATCAACTAGATTGGGACTGGATCTTTCCCTGCATACGGGGCTGAAAGGCCTTAGCCCTATAACTACCCGCCCTATCTCCAGCTTGAAGTTCTATATCTCGAACCTACTACAGCTACGCCGAATCAGTACTACCGCGAGCGCCAGCTTTCTTGCTCCAATTCCGGCTCCCTATAGTAACAGCCAGTCGCAAAGAGGTATCCCTTAATATAATCCTCTCCCTCTTTCGTTGAACGGTAATATAGTCGGTAGTTTTATATTTGTCTCTGAAATACCCTGAATCCAGAGAAGTAATTAACTTATTCTTTTTTATCGACTAGGATTCTCAAAAGTCAACGACGCTACTAGGTAAGGTTGAAAAGGGTTTCCCCGGACGTAGCTCTTTATACTTATATCGACTTATCAAGCGAGCAAACTTTACTTGCTATTATTATAGTTATAAAAAAATATCAAAGCTTATCAGTTATATAAAGGACAAAAAGGACGAACCCTTATACAATAATTACTATAGTAATCTTCTGTCTACTTCAGATAAGCAGGGCGAAGTACTATTATAATTAAGATAGATTTGGAAAACGATCTATAAAAACAGATATATTGATATAAAGCTATTAACGACTACTCAATCTGTAACGTTCTTTACGGCCTTTTCCCTTGTAATAATTGTATAAAGTTGGTCCTCCGCTGCCTTATCTGTTCGTAGATAAAAAGCTGAGCGTTATATATATCGATAAGATATTTATATACAATCCTACGTCAAACCAAATAAGTTGAGATCTCGAGGTATTTTGACCTTTATTATTATAGGTATTTAAATATTATTTGTAATAAAGATATAGAGTATAATCGTAAAGCTGCTAATAGAATTATTGTCCTCTCCTTTATCTTATTAATCCCCCTGCTAGGCTTTAGGCTCTTGACCTATTAATATTATTATTAATACTATTTATATATCTTCTTTTTTTACGAAATATTAGTATAAGTTGTTAATATAGTCGAGGTTTCTTGAGCAGCTCGTATCGGCCTTCGTTATTAAGAACCTGCCTTTTCAGCTTACGATACGCGGTAGCTATATATAACTTATATAAGTAGTTTAAACTTCTATAATAGGCTGTATTAAAAGGAGTATTAAGATATTACTAGTTAATAAATTATTATATTATTTATAGAAAAGTATTAATCTTCTATTAAGGCCTTCTTGTATTCGTTATATATATATTAATTAGTTAACCTAGATCCCAAACGGTAAATTTTATAAATTTTCGATATTGTTAATACGACGGATAAAGGTCGCGTTTATTAAAATAATATCTTAAAGCTCTATTATACGTTACGAAGACTAGGCAAAAAGGATAGATTCGTTTAAGCAATTTTATTATAACTTTACTTAGAAGACAGTATTGTATCGTCCTGAGATAGCGGATTTGGTTTTCTAATAATAGGCTCGGGATATAGCTTAATTCAAAGTAAAAAAATATTATAAGCAAAATATATATTATCTCTTTATATTCTTAGATTATTTATAAATTTAGATAAATAAATTAACGTAATTCGTTTATTTGGCTGATATTATTTATCGCCGGTTAATTCCTTGGTAAAATAACGTTAAAATATTTATAATCTTTATAGTCTTCGCGGTCTAAGCTATTTATAATATTTCTAAAGTTGCTTTTATTATCGAATAATAATATATAGGCCCGCTATAGCCGAGGAATAAAGCCGTCGAATAAAATATAACGGAAAGAAGTAGCTTTCGGTAATTTCGTTTTTATATTTATTCTTATCCTTATAAATACTACAAGATTAGGTTTAGAGAGTAAAAGATCGATATATAGGCTCTCCTAAAGTACAAGCTTGATTAAATTATTATATTTACTTATACCTCTATTCTAAATTAGGCTAGTTATATAAATATATATAGATAGATAGAAACTATAGAAATCAGTTATAAGTAATAGAAGAAACAATTAAGAATATTTATATTAGAGCTACCGAAGTTATTCGGCCCCTAGATAACTTAAGCCTATATAATCGTAAATTAAAGGAGACTTATATTTGCTAAAAATATAATTCATTTTTTATATTAATTAGATAAATAATTTTATAACCTAACTTATTATTAATATAAAATTAGAAAAGAATATCCTTTATTTATATTATATTTCTTATTTTATTTACTTAAGCTATTATAATTCGTTAATAAGATTAGGATATCTTTATTAATAATAATTACTGTAATATTAACTTTCGTAGTAAAGAAACCTTAAATATAATTAAATAAACGGCCCTGTAAACTTAAAGTTTCCTATAAATAAGATTTTAAAGTTTCTGTATTATAATATCTATTACGATATTATAACCTTAGAATACGCCAGAGACGATTAAGAAAGCTTGTTCGATCGAGAAAAGGAGGAAATAATTATTTAATTAGGATATTAAATATCTTTATATATTCCGAAATTAATAATTAGTATAAGAAAAGGATTAATATAATAAAGCCTTTTAATCTTATATTAACCAGGTTAAAAACTAATATTGAATCGTTAAATTTATTAACGTTAATATTATATATAATATCGAATAAATCTTGGATTCTTTAAATATTTCCTAGAATACTTTGTAAAATATTTATAAATTTTATTATTATTACTCTAAGAGTTCCTTTACCGTTTATATTTAAAAATTATAATCTGATAATAAATAGCCTCAATCTTATTAGAAGCTTCCTTATTCGATAAAGTATATAAATATTAATCCGATATTAAAAGTTAAAGGCCAAGGTTTTATTATTAATATTTCGAACGCAAACCTTATATATAACGTATTTATAAGAAAAAGTAATCTTAAGTATCTATTAAATATAACAAAAGCAGGTTTTATTACTCTTTATCTATACCTAATTAATATCGAAAGAAGCCGTCTTCTCTCGGTATATTTATAGGGTAGGCTTTCTGAATATAATTATAAAAGAATAAAGTTGAACTAATTAGCTACAAATAAAGGTATTCTAATATTAAATAAGATCGTAATTATTATACGTTTTAATAAGGGATTAAAGGCAAAGATATTAATATTAAATATTATAAAGTATTCCTAGATCGAAAACTGCAAATTTTTGTTAAATATTGAATATTTATATTTGCCAAAGCTAGGATTGTCTTATTATATATCTTTGGGGGATATATGTTCAATATAATACTTAAAGTAACGAAAATTATTAATATATTTTATAAAACCTAGCGGTCTTCTCCGGATTATATAAATTTAAATAAATAATAAATAAAATTTAGCTTAATATTATTGCCCTTCTAGCTCGTTAATATAAAATCGAATAATTGATTTATTAAGACTGCCGTATAGGTTATAATTATACGAAAAAACCGAATAATATATTTAGCAGAATATAAATAGCCGAGATCTTATTATATTTAATATATTTCGTTTATTTCCTTCTAAAGGAGCTCCTTAAGCTATCGAAAACGTATTAAGGGAGATAGCTACTTAATAACTAAATAAAAGACTTTAATCAAAGAGAAGAATTCTTTTAAAGTTTTATTATAAAGGCTTTGTTAAAGATTATCTATCCTAAGAAGATTATAAGTAAAACTAGGATTAACTATATTTTTTTATTTAATAATAATAATTTTCGGTCGAATCTTATCGAAATAAACAGACGCGCTATCGGTTATAGCTTATAACTTTAGTATTTAAACGATTTATTCAAAATCGGCAAAATTATTAACAAATATGTAAACGATATTAACGAAAAGACAGAAAAGGCGGGTATATAAGATATTATAAAAGTATTATATAATTATATTTTTAGCTTATTAAATAAGAAATAACTTGATTTTATAAATTTAAGGATCCTTAGCTATCAAGGATATTATTTAATTTAGGCTATTCTCCGCAAAAAAGATAAGATAATCGGAGTAAATATTTGCGTTGTTAATTCGTAAGATTATTATATCGTTATAATAATATTTCTTAAAATTGTTATCAGGGAAAAGTTCCCGAAGAATAAGATTCTTAACTTGTTATCCTACGAATAATAAAGAAGAAAATTATTAATTTAAGAGATTTTTTAATTCTTTTATTAATTAGCTTATATAACTAGGGTCAAGAAGCTTAGGATCGTTTATATTAATTACTTATAACTACGCTAGTTATTCGGAAGAAGTTATATATATAATTGATAAAATTTTTAATAGAAGTAAGCTAAATTAAATATATAAAATATCAAAATATCAATCGGAAAAAGAAGGAGATATTATATAGAATTTAATAATATAAATAGTTATTTATAATTCGATACTTTTAATAAATCCGCTTTTGGCAATAGGAGGGCAATTTCTTTTGCTATTACTTTAAATATAAGGAATATTATTTATAATAAAAGATTTGTAGCTAAGGAGCTTACAATAATAAGATTTTATATTAATAAAATTATTTAAATATATAGAAAAATAATTCAGAATAAAGTTGATTAAGAATTAAATATAAGAATAATATCTACCGCTCTATCCCTTAATTATATATTTGTTTTTGCTATTTATAGACTTCAGATAATAATATTATTTGCTTATTCTCTTCTCTACTACTCTTAAAAATCGATAATATAAATATATTTTCGGGTACGATCTCGAAGTTATATAATAACTTTTCTAGCAAAAATCGTTTATATTAAAAGTCGTCTTTAATATTATAAAATTCTTACTTTAAGCTTTTTGTCTTCGTCTTTAATTATTCGAATACCCCTTTTATACTATTCCCTTTAAGCTAAATTATATTAATATTTATATTATTATTAAAATTTATTTTCCTCGGAACCTTAAAAGTATCCAGAAATCTAATAAAGTCCCGAATATAAATACGCTCTTATTTTAGCGATTTCTTAGTTATTTTATAATAGCTAAACTTATAATTTAAAAATTATATTATAAGAGTATACTCCTCTTTTTCTAACTTTAATACTTTTTGTTAAATTGTAAATATTCTTTAATAATTATTTATAATCTCTTTTAATTTTGCGACTTCTTTGCTTTAAATATTAAAAAGCCTTATATAAATTTTGTTAAACTAATTAACTTAATTAGCTTTGAAAAGCTATTAATATAATATAATATTCTTATTTTCGAGTACCTTCTTCTTCTAACGGAGTTTCTTATAGGAAGCTAGCTTAACCTTATATATTTAATAAATAACTTAGCCAGGTTATTATAAATATTAATATTTATTTATTCAAGCCGTAGGACTTTTTATACCGCTCTGGAAAATTGAAATAGTATACTTCTACCTTATGTTGCTATTATTATCAGAGCGAAGGTTAAACAGGAATATAAGGTTATAAGGATATAAAAATATAATAACAGGAATATAAGAATTTGGTAATAGGAATATAAGAATATAGTAACTGCTTTGAATAATTTGAGTACTTAAATCGTTTGGAATAAGTAATCGAAGAAGTTATATTTTATATATTATTCGAACTCTAAAATAAATTCTAAAATAATATTACTAAACTAGTCTATTATTAAGTTACCTAAACTTTAATAATATTTAATATTATTTTAAATAACCGCTCTTATACAATCCTTCAGATACCTCGGGATTATATTTCTATCTAAATAGTTTATAAATAAAGGGATATAAGGAGCAAGAAATATATTAAAGTTATTTATATACTCGGACTGCTATTAAGTATACTCGAATTATACTTACGGCGGGACTTTTTATAGTAAAGAAAATAAGGCTATATAAATAAATTTTAATTTATATTCTTATCTTATACTACTTTGTTATCGCTCTTTGCTTTCGTAATAAGGAATCTTGATTAATATTATAAAGACTGCTTAAGCAGGATAATTAGCTTTTCTAAAGTTAATAAGCTTTAATATTCGGTAATTCCGTATAGCTTATATAAGTTATTACCCCTATTAGGAGGATTTGCAGTACAACTGCTATTATATATAAGGCTTATATATATTAAGTTAATTTATAAAGTAAAATTCTCCGAGCTTTAGCAATATAACTAGTTTATATTTAATACTTTATTAATAGTACCTTCTACGCCAGAAGTAAATATATAATTATATTGAGATTTAAAAGGAAACCCGTAATATATAAATATTAATATATTATATTTGCAAATATTTCCTATTATAATTAATTTTTTTGATAAATAATACTTTGAAAATAAATAGAATAACTTTATTAATAATAATTATACAACTGGTTATAAAGACCTGATATTATTTTTATCCTTAAATTATTTTATTAATTATAATATTTTAGAACCTATTCTTTGATTAATAATTATCTTTTAGGACCTTTTAGTCGGAAATTCGTATATAAATCGAATCTTTACCTCGATATATATCGATTATACTAACCTATAAGGCTCGCTTAAAGGTTAAGATCCTAATATTAAAATAAGGAAAATAGGATCGGAATATAAAAAGATCAAAATATTATATAAAGAAAATACTATAATCTTAATATTACTAATATTTATATAAAATAATAGAAAATTCAAAGTATCTCGATAAAGTAAATTAACGAAAATTATTAACGTTAGCAAAAGACAAATAGATTAACTAGGTTAATATATCAAAGCGTTATATTCTTATTTCGAAGTAATAAAATCAATATTAAAAGATTTGATAGAATAAGTTAATCAATAATAAATAATAAAAATACTTATTATTCTTTTCTTAAAGAGAAAAAACAATCCGAGCCAGGGAGTCAATTTAAGTAAAATTAATAAAAGTAAAATAGTTAATAGCAAGCAAAAGGGAAGTTAAAGAGTTTTGAAATTTATATCTTTTAAATACTTAAGATAGATTATATTAGTTCTTATAATACTTTTAGTTATACTTTATTAAAGTTTTCTTTAATAGAAATTATAATAATTCTTAAGCGTTTATACTCCGGTTTAATTAAGATAAAGCAAAAAACAAATCTCTATTTAATAGAAGTCTTTATTTTATTTACCTTATTTAAAAACTTACGAATATATAAAATATTATTAATAAGGCGATATTCGATAGCGAATTAATAAGACAATATTTATTATTAAAGAAGATTAATATATTAAGGAAACTTTACAAGAGGAATAATAACAAGCTCTGATATAAATATAGCAATATCTTATATAAATATAAAGATAATTCTATTAAAGATTAATACGGTATTAATACCTGTCTCCTATAGCTGATAAATCGAGGTAAGATTCTTATCTTTATAATTGCTGTAATAATTCGGTCAGAAGTTCGATTACGGAGTAAGGCTAAAAGAGAGAGCTTTTAACCGCTATTATACTAGAAGCTTTACTTATTACCTAAAGTATAGGCGCCTACGAAGGAAGACTAGTCTTAATATCTAACTCCGGACCCTAAATAGTTAGTTCTAGGACTAAAAATCGTACTTCGATTCCCGATCCTAATTTAAAGATAAAAGTATTTATCTTTAATCTATATATAATTAAAAGGATTAGAAGTACGAGTACAAGGACAGTATACAGGGCGAGGGAGAGCTTTCTTTTGAGAGGCAAGCAAATTTTGAGGAGTATTAGTAATAAAGTTAGCTCGACTCGAAAGGAACTGTCTTATATTTTATACGCGGTAATCCGTACTTCGGCAGTTTCGGCAAGTTATACCCGGTACTTTTCTATAATTTTTATCATCCCATCCTACATAGCCTGCACTCCTGGTAACGTCCGTCCCTACCTCGCGAGCTAGCCCCCGTCGGAAGCCAGATTTATACTTTAGACCTTTTAAATCTTTCTTTTGCGAGTCTATTAGGTTATTATTAATATGCTATTATTCTCTAATTATTCCTCCCTTAAAATACCAATTTATAGTAAAATTTACTGCTTATTAATTAAGCTATCGCTTGCTTTATTGGCGCTATGAATCACAGCTTGAATTGCTTTTCCCTTTTTAATCGTACTATAGGAGTCTCTTTAAAATTTAAAGTACTAAATGAGAAGTCTTAATAGTAAAAAGTATAGCTCCAAAGATTTTAAGGTAATTTAAATAAGAACTATATATCTAAGAGAGTTTTTGCTAAACGGAAGAAGAGGCATCTTAATTCTTAATCGCCTTAACGTGTATTAGCGAGCTTACTTAAGTACGTATTAATGTTGTTAATATTATATTATACTAACCCTATATAATATTAGCGTCGTAAGGCAATTGTGGCGCACAGCTATTGGTTCGAGAAGTGTCTATGAAGTATGTGGCCAGTCTTCGTTGTTAGCTGAGACTGCCTCATTCTGCCAGGGGAAGATTATGATGGCGTTCTGGCGATCTCAAAAACCTCTACCCATCAATCTCCAGATGAATTCACCCTTGTAAACGTTAGATCAGAATTCATCTACAATGCAAAAGTTCCAAGAGCGAGAAATAATTGACACAGAATTCGTGAAGAATCTGAAGGATAGTAGAGCTACTGTAGACAGAAAGATTTGCATATCCGCCACAATAAAGGCCTTCACCATGGCCTTGGGCATGTGGCACAGTACTCGCGGCTGTCGCAATCGCAGCTCACAAATGAGTGACGGTTCCTGTTCGACGAACCGGCATAGGTCCTTGCTTTACTTCCTCCGCAAATGCTGCAAGCGATCTTGTTATAGTGAAGCGATGTTTTCTCCCTTAATAACTCCATGAGCAATCCTTCAACTTGATTGACTGCGTTTGCAAACGCTTGGTCCCCAAGAAGTTTGTGTAGGTGCTTTGGGATGACTTGAATCAAGAGATTCCGAAGTAAAGTGTCTGACTCTGGCGTATTGCCGAATACAATTGGTATGGCTATATCAAGGTCATCTGTCTCCCAATCCTGTTTCGCTGCAGCGTCAAACTTGCTCAAAGACGTTGTTTGTAGAGAAGGGATGTGATATTTCAAGCCCAGCACATACATCTTGCAATGCATTGTGAGAATGCCCCCTCCCAATGAGCCATCCACTGGAGAGAAAGCGGCAGCAGCGCAATTGTCCGTTGGGTCTATACCACCGTCCACTTGATTTGCGTCAGCAACAGAGTCCTCAACACGCTCTTCCTCTTCCCGAGCGGTATCTTCAGCGAATCCATCATCTTCAAGGCTTGAACCTCCTCCAAAAACCTCATCGGACTTCTTCTCCGATAATGGATTATTCGATTGGTGTACTGCGATGGGTGGTGTATCAGGTTCATAGTTGTGTAGGTAGAGGAAGTCAATCATCAACTTCACGGCCTCCGGATCATCGCAGCCAAAGTCGTGCGAATCGTCTTGGCCACTGATAGCGCGTAGCGGGATGATGCTCTCGTTGCCTTCCTGTCGAAATTCAGCTCACCTACATCAGTGCGGTTGACGCTGGCGGCATATCACACCTACCCTCCATCGACCTTCTTTACAGGCAGTATCAAACCAAGAGGACTGCGAGCACACGATATTCCGATGAACTAGGAACTTGTACGACCCGCATTCGATAGTGAGGTCGGAGAAATTGCCATTCTCTCGCAAGCTAATGCACGCTTGGTTAGTTTAGCCTTCAGAGCAGACTGGGCACTACATCAATGACCTTCGCAGGAGGCTTGCGGGTTCAGCCATATCAAACTGTCATGCGCAAGAACAGACGGGATCCAGAGAATCGCGCGTGAAAATTTCTCGACAAAATGCACTGACGGTGGAAGACACACCGTGTTGTTTTCTACGGCGTAATTTCTGGCACCACAGCCTTCTCCGCACAGCCACAGTCTAGATCCATAATCCGACCAGAGCAAACGTTGCGAGAAGGCTGCGTTAGGATTGCATATTCGGTGCAGAACTTGCGGTCTACTTCTATTTGGTTGGAGCAAGTTCGCCTAACAGTGTCTTTTTGCACATGGGCCGCCTGCTCTTCCTTTTACTCATCAACACGGGAAGCCAACGAAATGTCGCGCCGTACTCAACAATTCCCGGAAGCGCTTGTCCTCCGATGGGACAGCCAGACGCTTCGAGTACTATGCCCATACTGTCTTTACTCGCATGGACACGGGTTTTCACAGCCGCAGAAGGAGGACAATATTGACCAGGCGCAACCAGGATGGAAACTTCGGATGGCCGGAAAACGGAGAAGAAGCGATTGCCAAGATTCTGAAACTGCAGGCGAATATCTATTCGTCTTTCCACAAACAAGTAATTTGCATGGTTCTGGTTATGGCTGGGAGGTGGATAGGGAAAGCTGCAAATTCATAACGGTCAATCATCAAGGCGCAGTCACAGTTCCAATCAATGACTGTCGAGACGGCCGAACTCTGCTACCGCAATACCAAGAACAACACCAGATCACGTTCGCCCTCGAAGAAACCGAAGGCGATGTTGGCGAGCTGGACGTCTCCATAGGTGCTTTGAGTCTTGGAAGTGGCGCAGGAGAACAAAGGCCGAAGCGAACGCCAGCCAAATCATATGATGACATATTGGAAGTGCTTTACTCTAGTCCCGCTTTTCGACGGACTATGTATTTCTCCCACTGTACCTTGAGGGAAATACAAGAGCTTGAGTTACTCTACCGCCGGTACCCTGATGACCGACTAGTTGGGTGTGTTGACAATGAAGGCAACACGGGAGCTCTGCTAGCTGCGACTGAAGAGAATGGCCAAAAGACTTTGCGCTGGCTTCAAGATCGCGGAGACTCGATTCATCAGACCAACCACTATGGCAGGAGTCCACTCATGGAGGCCGCTTTGTGGGGCCGCTTTGAGACCGTTCAATATTTGATTCAAAAGGGCGCCGATCATACAGCGCGCGATGGCAATGGCATGCAAGCAGTAGATCTTGCGGCTGAAACGCAACGTAACACCAATGAGAGGGCTCAGCGCTCTAATGCGGTATATCGTGAGCCCCCGAATGCCGGCAAACAGCGCAAGCAGATTAAAGCGCTGTTAGAGCGCCTTACATCGCCCGTGCGAGAACGTGAAAACATAGGCAGAGCACTGCAGCAGCGACGCGCTTTCTTCGGTAGGAAGTCTAACGGCGATCTCGAAATTTACAGACCTCAACAGCTCCTCGAACTGCCGCTTGGGTCGTACGGGCTCCAGAAAGCATTTGCTACGCTGGATCGAGGGTCAAATTATCCTTACGTCAATGCGATGAGTGGTTACTCTCACACCGGCTGGCCCAACGTTTTAGATAACCAAGAATGGACAGACAAAGCAGAGGGTCTGCGCGCATTAGTTGGTCTGTCTAAGAACAGATCGGCGGCATCCCATGTCGAGCCTCAATTGCTTGCATACCTCCTTCATCGCCACTCGCTGCATCAAATGTGTGAGGATGAAGAGGATTATCGAGCGTTAGCGAGTGCGATGCCTGAATACTCTCTCCAGCCCATCATAACGGTTAGCAAGCCAGATCTTTGTGTCAACTGTCTTGAGTTATTTGAGCGTTTCAAGAAACGTTTTCCTGGCTCTGACGTGATCTTTCATTGTGTTGGAGACTCGGTCGCGGCTCCGCTTCGAGAACGAGCGTAGAATGGATGAGCCGAACTTCACAAATACTTTGGCGTCGGCACAAAATTCGCACGCGCCTTCGGTAACGCTAACAGTCTCGCACCCTCCGCTACCACATCCGCGCCACTGGGGCTCTCCATGGTTCTGACGCAATTTCACCGCCCTCAACCTGTGTTTGGCCCATGTGCGCCATCTTGGCCTTTGGTTCCGGCACATCTGCTCCTGCACGGCTCTTGTGCTTTCGACCACGTTTTCCTTTGCCCACGGTGGCTTCCTCGGCCGTTGGACTAGCTCTTAAGATTTTCTTTGCCTCCCTAGCCTCCTTCTCGGCCTCTTTCGCAGCATGCTCCGCTCGTGCCTTCTCGAGATCCTCGTACCTCATCACCCTCGCCGTTCCTATATTCTTTGACTTGGTCGATCGACGAACTTTGGCTTCGTTGTTTATTTGGGCTAAGAATCGATTACGTTGCTGAAGGAGGGTACGTTCGGCAAAGAAGAGTTGGGTGGCATTAGCGAGCTTCTCTACATGCCTATGTAAGCGCTGCTTACTCGCCTCGTCGAGCATATGAGCATCCTGTTTGATCAAGTTATGCAGCGACGCAACAGCTGCTGCTGAATCTGGCGTCACGGGCGTTCGCGGTAGCCTTACTTGATCCTGCGTACAACAACCAATCCTCACCTCATCTGTTATCGGAGCGGTTGGTTCAGCGGGAGGCTTCGATATATCACGAAGGACCCTCTCTGGATTGAAGGGGAACAAACCACCCTTAGCCCATCCGGCTCGTATGTTTCGAGACGTGAATGCTTCCTCCCTCGCGGGGCCGTATAGATAAGTGAAATGCTCCTTGCCGACTGTTCCTACGCATCCTTGCTCCAGTCGTTCGAGCTGATCGCGGTAGGCTAACTTTAGTGGACCAAATACCGAGATATCGCAGAGCTGGAGCTTGTGGGAGGTGTGAGAAGGGATCCGGCACTGAATAATGTTGTTTTCCAAACAGAATTCCAAGGTTTCGACGGTTTCATGTGTCCCGAAGCCATCACATATTAGTACCCGTGGTTTCTGGTTAGCTCGTTCTTTGGTTTGGGGGTCAAACACAAGCTTAAGCCACTGAAGGCTGAGATAGGAATCAGTGTATCCACTGTCAGAGTACGCATAATGCCATCGAGGAGTGGAATGTGTGGTCCAGTTTGCTCGATGGGTTGATGCAAGCCAGATTATCATGGGATCCAAGAACCTACCGTCAGCACTTATAATTAATAGCGCTAATAAAGCGACCGATAGCTTAGTTAATAAATAGTAAATTTCGTTGCAAATTGATATCTTAAAAGATAAATGGCTAAAGAACAGTGAAATATTGATAATAACTTTATAGGCTTGTGAAGAGAGACTTGAGAGGTCCAAAGTATAATCCCGGCTCCTGACGGGGATTGGCTCGCGATATAGGGACGGACGTTACTTCTTCCAGAGTACGAGGATCTCACTCTGTGTGAAGAGAAGATAAGAGGATTGCGGGTACAGATATCCCCTTTTATTAGTTTTAAGAATTAGTCAAGACGGTTACAAGTCTTGGAAGTTGAGAGAATAGATAATATATTAATAAAAATTATAATTTTGTCTATTAATTTATTAAGTATTTACGAACTAAATAATATTTCGAGTATATTATACTAAATACTGTTATAAAATAAATATTTTGTTAATAAAAATTTATAGACCAAATACGCTTCTTTTAATAGTTTTATAATAAGAATTACCCTCCTTATTTAAAGGCTAAGATTGATCCAAAATCTTATATAACCAATATTTCCCTAGTTATTATAAGATATAAAGATATTCGTAAAATAATTATTAATAAAATCGCCGTATTAGTCTCCGTTACTAGAATCCTTAATAGAAATATCGAGTTATTCTTAGCCCTGGAGGCCCCGATAGAATAATTCAAAATTATATACTATATTATCCTCCGTAAGAAGCTATATTTTCCCGGGAGATTACGTAAAATCGTCTATAATTCTTATAAACCCGTTATAATCCCTTTCGTTATAAACGGAAGCTCCGATCTTTAAAGATTTGTCCTATTATATTTAGTTATTTTTTCTAAAGGCCTGGTAAATTAATACTTATTATTTCTCTAATTGCTCGTTAATCTCGCCTTTAACTTAGGTTTCTGAACCTTTAGCTTTATTAGCAAAAGGATTACTGCTTTTCGGACTGCTTTTGCCTTCTATATTGTATAGGGGATTTGCTATATTAGGAGCTACCAGAGCTATAAACATTTGAGCAACGAAGATAGTACTATAGAGTAATGTTTTTGAGTACATTTTCGGATTTTCAGATTTTCAGGGAAGTAAATATTGAATTTCGTATAGAAGTAGAGCAAACCTGTTGCCTTAATATAATTATAATCTGGATAACCCCTGGTTTTTATAAATCTATAATTAGCTCCTTAAAGGGTAGTAAGTAGTTTTTGGATATTTAATAAGGGAGTCAAAATAGGATCCCTCCTTAGCGAGTCTCCAATTCTTATAACTTTATATAGAATAGACTTGTATTACAAGATCAGTTTCTGGCCTAAAATTCCAAGGCTAATATAATAATATTATAACCGCGTAATATTCGCGTAATAGGCTTATATTTTATAAAGGAAAATATAAATCCGATTTCCAAATATTTTCGATATATAATATATTGAATTGAAGTTTTACCTAAACTAAATAATAATTATATATTATTATTAATTATAAAACTTAGATATTCTTTATTATAATATAATTCGTAATAAAAGTATATATCGCTCGAGTTAATAGGAGTAATTATAATATTTTATATAAAGATATTTGATTTACTTAGTAAACTTATCTATAAATATAGGATCAGGATAAATAATAATAGTAACTAAGTTTATATATTAACGGAATTGTCAATAATAAGGAGTTATATATTTTTTTTACCTATAATTTATTATTCTTAATTTATATATTTATTAGATTTCCTCCTTTAATTAGTTGCTTTAAAGGTACTTAATAAGACGTCCTAATATAACAAGAAACTAGGTTACTCTTAAAGTTGCTTACGTTAGCTTTATTATTATTAGAATAAGTATAAGTAGCTTCTATATAAGTTTTGAAAAAAGGCGGAATAAGTTTATTCGTAATATTCTAAGCAAAGTTAAGGTAAACAAGGCTATCGATTTAATTATTATATATAATACTTAATTATTTAAATAAATTAATATTATAATTAGAGATTATTATACCCTTAGAAGAATATATAATAAGTATAAAATAACTATTAATATAATTAATATCGATATTAAATAGACTTATAAAGCTGTCTTCGATCTTATTACTCTAATAGTCGGTATTAGGCCTAATATATATTTTTCTTACCTATTTAATTAGGAAAGCGTATTAAATAGGCGAATTATCAGGGAGGATAGTTGCTAACAGATTTCCTATTAAAGCGGGGCCGCTAGTATTAGACAGAAAAGATAAAGATAATTGACTTCCGTATACGTTCGTAATCGAAATCGTTATATAATCGGCTAAGCTATTAGTACCTATAATACTTATAAGATATAAAATATTTATAATTAGAATAGAATTTGAAGCTAAGGTCAAATATTTATTTTTAAAAATTATAATTATAATTATAACCGGCGGATAATTGAACAAACTTATAATTATTAAAGTTATAAAGGCTAAAATAATAATCTGATAAGATTTCTTTATTTTATAACTAAAGAGTTAAGAGAATCGTCTATATTAAAGAATTCTAGGGCCGTTATTACCTTTTATAATATTTTAATTAATATATTAGTTTTTGAATATTTATAGAAGTATTTATAAATAGACCTTTTTATAAGATTCCTTCGAATAGCCAAATATATAATAGTATTTCCTTATATTTTATATTTTATACCCTCTTTAGCGTTTATAGTACCCTTTAAAGAAAATATTATAATTGAATTGACTTTTCGCTAAGAGAAATTGAGATCAGGGATTAGGGGCGGAGAAGGAAATATATAAAAAATATAATTTATAAGGGAAATTATATTATAATATTATATTTTATACCTTATAGCTATTCGAAGGATATTAACGCGGATATTTTCTCGGGTATTAACCGTAAATAAAAACGTATAGCCGGACGTTATTATCCTAAAACAATCCTTCCGAGAAGTATTGATATTTACTTCCTAAAGTAATTAAAATATATCTCTATATTTTCCAATTATAACGTAATATAATACGGTCCTTTTATAATAGATTATAACCGAAGTATTTATATCAGTGTTGAAAAGGAGTTTAACGATATTTCTGCGCCCTTTCTGGGCTATAAGGTATAACGGTTTCTTAAATTTTTCCCTATATATCCCCTACGTTATAACCGCGTCTAATATAGATTTCTTTAGCTCTTGCTTAGCTTTGTAATTATATTTTATTATTTTTATAAACTTTTAACTAAAGTTATCAACAGGCTTCAGATTCAGGTCTAGTAATAAACGAAGCGAAAAGGTCTGCACCAGCTTGTAGAAGCTGGTCTATAGCCTCTTCGTTTCCTACCTGGACGGTATATAGCAACAGTATCTCGCCGTTGTCAATATTATAAGGGTGTCGGAGCTGCCGAATTAAAAGATGTTGATTTTCTTTCATAGCTAGATAATATAGCACTGTGTCTCTGTTCTTATAGATTGACGCATCCGCTCCTCTTTCCAATAATGATTTGAAGTTAGTCTCGTGGTTGTGCAGGGCTGCCTATAACAGGATAGTTATGCGGGTATGTGGAAGGGCTGTATCGTAGAACTTAGCGGATAAGACCGTATTGAAGTAACGAGCTATTCGTGAAAAGCAAGCTTACGTCCTTCGGCCCAAGGATATCAGTAGTGACAGAGATACTTTCGTTGGAGAGACTGTTGAAAGCCATGATAAGCGGTCAGACCCATAGTCCGTACAGGTTCTGTACTAAGGTTCGCGATTTTCGAGCACGTGGAACGAATCTCTTCAGATGGTCGTTTGTGGTGCAAGTGATTCTTGGTAAGAAGGCTGAGGCGGTGTAGTCCGGCGTATCCAAGGTACTAAGCCAATTATAGATTAAGCTTAGCAGGCTGCGCCCTGGGATACCGCCTCGGGGGGCTCTGCCCTCTGGGGTTATATAAACTCTATATAACACAAAATTATTGCAATTATAACTTATAATATACCCTTTCTCCGGAATAAGGCGTATTACTAAAAAATATTATAATTTTCTTTCTAATAATATTATCTAGGTTATTAATCTTTAAACTTCCGGCGGAATTAAAAAATTATATTTTATAATTCTTAATATTATTTTGCGTTAACTATTTTATAATAGAATTGTATTTTTCTTTATTTATCAGCAGATCTATAACAAGGTCTTAAAGTTCGTATATAAAGAAATTACCTTTTTAGCCTTATCCTTAGTCTTCTAAGACTATTTCAAAGTTTATCTTAATAATAATATTAAAGAATCTAGCGAGAAATATCCTTATAAATCCGGTAACGCCGTTAAATCTCGACTATAATATAAGAAGCAAGGTTTCTTGTTTATAAATAAGAGGCTTATAGACCCTAAAAAGCTTTAAATAAATATTTATTAATTATATAATTTATAATTAATTCGGGATAGTATTTAAATTAGAATTTATAATTAATAATATATTAAAAATATAATCTTAAAAACAGAGAATATAGCAAAATTAAAGCTAAAAAAAGTTAATATTAAATATAAAAGAAGTTAAAGCTTTAAGGAGCAATAATTAGAGTTTAATATAAAAGCCTTAAATTAGTTTCCCTTTACTAAAGGCTACGCGAATAAGATATTTTGGAAAGAAAATACTTAAAGTATTAATCTCTTAATATTTCTCTCCTAATTCGCTTTTTATTATTTAATAATATTTATAATAATAATATCCCTATTCGATAATACTGATATTATATTTTATATTTTATTAAAAATAATAAAATATATTTAAAAGCTTTTACTCCGAAATTTTCTAATATTATTTATAATATTAATAATTATATTTATTATCGAAATTTATATATTTATTTTTCTTAAGAATAAACTCAAATAAATTTAATAAGCCTTAATTACTTTATAAGCGTAAAGATATTAAATCAGTATATTAATTAACCTCGAACTTATCTTATATTTAAAGGATAATATATAATTTAATATCTTTTAAATATTATATTTTAAATTTTATATATATTTTAACTTCCCAATAAGATTATTTTATAATATTCGGGTTTAAATACTTTCTTCTTCCTTTAATATATTTATATTCTCCTTATTATCTTTATTAGCCTATTAATTATTATTATATTATATTTTATTCCTCTGAATTTATTTAATAATAATAATATTATAAATAGAATCTGAGGTCTTAATAAATATAGCTAGGCGAATATCAGGCTTGATTATATTATATTTTATTAAATCTATTTATTAATAGTTTTACTTATAATTATATTTATATATTATATTATTTATATAAAATTACTTTTTTATATTTATATTTATAATTTATATTTAATCTTATTTACATATTATCTCTCAGAAACTATTAATATAATTCTGATAATCGATATTCCTAAGGAAGATCTTCCGGTATTAGAAGATATATACGGTATATTTCCTAATAGAATCTATTTTATCTAGATCAATCGAAATCTCTCTATTCTATTAGAGAAGATTTAAGAACAAAAAAAGCTTGCTATTATATTAAAAGTCGCGGAGACTAGCTTTATATTATTAATAACAAAGTCGTTCCGTTAATATAAGAGCTACGAGTTTATATAATCGAATAAAGCAAATACCGAAAAGAAAGGACTATTATAAAGGCGTTATTTAAAGGAAAAGGACTATAATTATATATATATTCTATAACAAGAATATAATTAAATATTAGCAATTCCTCTTATCGGAAAAAGAGTTAATACTATTTATTACTATTTAAGCGAGCTAATACGAATAAATAAAGAGATTAGAGCAAAATCAATAGAATTAGCCGAAGTTAAGTCAAATAGGAGAGAATTAAGCAAATATTTATAAATAAAATCCGCCTTTATACGATTTAATATTTAATTTGCTATATATATAGCTTATTAGACCTTTTTGAACTCTAACTTTTTATACTTATCCGCTCGATATATTAGCGTTTCCGTACAGGAATTGAAATAGAATACTCTAACTTAATAATAATAAAATTGATATATATAAAGTAAGTTAATATAAATCATTATTACTTTTCTTCTTATAATATAAGCAATATCTGTTATATTTATAGGTTTTTTGTCCTAAATTACTATTATAGGAGACTCTGTATCGTAGCTTTATTAAATATCCGATATTCTAGCGTAATTAAGTAGGATTATTCAAAGTATACTATCGTAGTTAATATTAATAGTATTGAATATATTATTACCGCTAATCTTATATATTATATAAGTTAACAAAGTCTATTAATAAAGATAATAATCGAGCTATTACTGCAGAAATACTATTTCGTCTTTCTTTTTATACAAAATTTTCTTATAGTATTATTTTTATTCAGTTTTACGGCTATTGCTTAAGAAATCCTTTATAATTTAAAATCTATATTTATATTATTAGCCAGAAACCTATTCAAGATAAGCAATTACTTTTTCTCTTATTTTATCTTATAAGGTTTTTCGGTAAGTATAAGTACCTTCTTGTAAGCCGGAGGTCTAATTAACTAGCTTATTTTCGCCTTATAAATAAATTATATATTGAAATAAAAATAGAAAAAATAAATAAGTTTATTAGAGATTTGATAGGGTATATTCTACCCTCTTTATACGAACCTTGTATATATTAATAAGATATTTATATCTTTGCTAATACTTTTGCTAATAATTTAAGTCTAATATATTTTATTATTGCTCTTTTAATACTCTTATTTAATATTGCTATTTTTAGCTTATTTTAATTTATATTCTATTATAACTTATTTTATATATCGACTTTTTTATATAATATTAAAGGTCAACTTTATCCGACTACTCTAAAGCAACTCTTTATAAGGGTCTATATAATAAAGTTATATTTAATAAGCCTTTTCTTATTTATTCGTAATAATTAAGGTTTTTTTACCGGTATTAGTTAAGCCGTAATTATAATAATTGCTATAATATTAATAATTATTTATTAAATATTTTTAGGAAATATCTTCTCTTTAATTCTCAAATATCTGCCTACCTTCCTGAAAGATAAAGTAAATAAAGGAGGAGAATCGAATAAGAATTATTCTTTAGTATTTATACTCGATTATTTACGATACTTAAGATATACCTATTATAGCTAAATAAGACCTTTTAAAGGAGTCCCCTAAGATCTTTAAAAAAGTATTAACGAACTTATATATAATAAACTTGACGGAATAGATTAGCGTAGGTATAAATATAAAACTGCTAATTATCGTAACCTTATTATTTAGATTCCAAAAGATAATCTTAAAATTAGTAAAGATAAGATTGCCTATGCTAAAAATTATATTTTAAATATTAGAATTAGCAATAAGTTTGCAAACCTTGATATTAAAGGGTATATAACGATTTCGTAGAATATTTCTAAAATTAATATTATTCAATAAATAAGATCTAAAGCTGTTTTCTTTTCTCGGTTAATATTTATAACTAGCCTACGGAGTATATTAAGAACTATATTTATAATTAAATTCTTAAATAATATAAATATAAATAGTTAAATTAATTATTATATATTTAATAGCTTTACCTATACCGGTTTTATATTAAAAATAGTAACTCTTAGTTATCTTTAATATTTTATATATATTTTAATTTTTAATTTTTATATTAAATAATTAGTCAACCTAATTATTATTTCTTATAGGCAGTTTATATAACCCGGAGCGTTTCGCCTTCTTTATTTTCTTTTTAACTTCTTGTTATAAGATAAGTAAATCGATAGTATTAAATTATATTAACGACGAGTATAAAATAGGTATTCGCTTTTGGATATTACTTTTCGAAAGAAGCTTCTATTATAAATATTAATTTCTGAAGCTAATTATAAATATTATTATAAATTTAAATTATAAATTAATAATATATAAATTTTTAATCTATCGAAAATATTCGTAAATATTCGGATTCTCTCAAAAAAAGATTATTTACAGATATTATAATATTTATAATAAATATTCGAACTTTTAAGGTAAGGTTATTCGGTATATTCTTCGAAAAATTATTAAGTTTCTTCCTAATTTGAACGCTCTTTTAAGAGTTTATTAAAAAAATTAAATCCTAAAGAAGATAATAATATAAACCGTAAAATTATTAATATCCTTTAAACGCAGATTTAATAGCTTTCTAAGAAAGGGCAAGAAACCGAAAAGATCTTATAGCCTCTACCGGCTTATTTATAACCAAATATTACGCTTAATATAATTTTATTAAATAATAAAGCAAAGCAGGTCTCCGCTTGAATTATATATCCGTAAAATAAAATTAGTCTTATTATAACTGCTAGTAATCAAGTAAACTTAAATAGTAATTATTCCTCGACAGCGGGTTTTATAATATCCGCCTAAGAAGGTTCGCAAGATACCTTATCGTATATATTAATAGACGATATTAAAATAGGCTATATCAAATCCTTTCTAATAATAAACCTGCTAGATATTTCCCCTCAAACTATTTACTTTGGCGATACCTATTAATATCGAGAGATATTACGAATAATATAGAGTAAGAGCTATAAGAAGTTGCTAATTTTATAAACGAAGTTTATCAAATTATTATATTTATAAGTATCAAAATAAGTATTAATTATAGTATATTAATAAATATTAATCTTTGCTTCTAATTATTTTTAAATAATAATTATTTAGGACTTTCGGTCTGAAACTGGCTTTTATAATACGAATCGAAGTCTTTTCGAAAAAGAAATATTTAATAACGAAAAAAGATAAAAAAAATTATATAAATATTTAATCGAAATTAGGAATAAAGCGAAATCTGAAAATCTAATTTAAATAAATATATATTAATTCCTTTAAGTCCTTTAAAGATCCGGAAAGCTTTAAAGATATTATATTCAGAATTTAAACAAATTAGAAGCAAAAACTAATTTAAATACTAATATTAAGTCTAAAGATTATAATATAATTTAGTTATATAATAACTTTAACTCTTTTAAATACTCTTATTATAGTTATTTTATAAGTTAAGATAATATATATAAGACTATTCTTATTTCCGGAGAGATTATATTATATCTTGAATATATATTAAAAATAGAAGAATAGCAGAGAAGGGGAGGAAAAATAAATATTTATATTAAATATTTATAATTCAATATTATCCTTTATTACGATATTAACGATCCTTTGAGCGAGGCAAAAGCGAAGATTATTAACAAAAATATAAAATCAATACTGAATATCTTCCTAGTCGTTAATATATTATTAGCTATTAATAATCTAAGATACGAGCTTAAAAATAAGCTAATTCCGGCGGTATATCGGAAAGGTAAAAAGGTAATATATATTAATAATAAATTTTCTTCGAAAGTATTTTTCAAGCCCGTAATCGATTATATATTCGAAATAGACTACGATTATTAAGTACGAGACCTTATTATATACGAACCTTTCTTGTAAGAAAATAAGGCAGAATATAATTTTTAATATCTTTTTTATAATTTTATCTTTTAGTTAAAAACGGAAACTATTAATAAAGTAATTAAAAAAGTTAAGCTTCGATTAATCTCTATTAATAATTATTCGAATATACAATTTAAAATTAAAATAAAGGAAGAAATAAGAGAAGACTTAAGTCCTTTTCTCCCTTTATATTAGCTTTCGATATCCCTATTTATATATATTTTATCGCTTTTCGAGTAAGGCGAATCTATAATAATTTTATATAATAAGTATATAGAATTCAATATCAATAACGCCGAAAAGAGAAAGGAGATATTAGACGGGCCTATATAATTTATCAGACGGAAATATATATATATAATTATTCCGTATAACCCCTACGATTATTGGATCCTAATTATAATAAATATTCTAATCCGAATTATAAGCTATTATAACTTATTATTTAAGTATTATTTAAGTAATTATTATAATTTTATAGAGGCGTAAATAAAGCAAGTTAATAAGAAACTCGATTAAGACTATTTTGACTAGAATTCTCCTTTTAAAGATATAAATATACTTTCCCCTTTATATATCTAGTTAGCTAATAATTTTGTAAAGTTTATATTAATAGACGAATAGTTCGGATTGCGGGATTTACCTTCTAGAAAATATAAAACGCTTTAGCTAAGACAAAATTATTAATAAAGTACGAATCGAGATAAATAGTTTAAAAATTTTTTATATTAAATTATTATTAATAAGGTTTCTTTACGAAACTAGCGAGCAAATTATATTAAAAAGCGTATTATATCCGGAAACCTTAATATTATAGCAAGTTAATATTATACCTTGCTTTTATATATTTAATCTCGATTCTATATAAGCGAAACAGAGGAAATTATAGATTAAAAAGATCGAAGTTCAAACTGCTTATATTAATAAAAACGATTTTAATAAAGATAAGAATAATACTTAGTAATTAGATTTCGCAATTATAAAAATTAATATTTTAACCTTCTTTAAGTCGTCCTTTTTATACTTATAAATAAAATATTTAAAGCGCTTTATTAACTATTGTCTTCAAAGAAATAAAGCCTTAATAAAATATACCCGGGCTTTTTGTCTCCTTAAAATAATAGTAGCGTTCGTTTATCCTGAATATTTCGTTACTTTAAAGGGCGTTATCGCTTATTATTATATATTAATATTAGAAGAAGTTATTCAGGTATTATTTGATTTATTAAGCTATTTATATATAATAAATATTTAGATAGAATATCTTAAATTTATTAATATTATCCTTTAATATTTTGTATATATTTATTTTATTTTATTAATCAATAAAAGAATATACCTTTTTTAAGATCGAGCTAAATATATAATATTTTAAAATAATTATATAATAATTAGATTAATCAAAGCTATTATAATTAAAATATATTTAAAGATAAAAGGATAGGACTTATTCTTTAACTTTATCGAAAGATCTATATTTTAGGAAATTCAGCGTAATCTAAGGAGATAGAAATAGGAGAAAGTTATTTAATCTTTTATCTAAAATCGGTTCTCCTTTTTTGCTCTTTTCGCTTTAATATTATATTATATTCGAATATTGCCTGCTTCTTAGAGTATTTCGGGATCTTCGTAAATATTAATAATAAAGTTTAATTGATATTGACTAATCTATAATAACTTCTAAACTGAAATCTTATATAATATTTGGGCTCTTTTCGTTAAAGCTCTTACCGAACTTCGCCTATACTTATAAAGTTATATATTTAAATTAATATTTTTTTTCGATATCTTTTTTAGTTTAAGTAAACTAAAGACCCGTTAATTTAAAATAGAACTAATTATTAATAATAAAATTCGGAATACCGCTCCGGGTTCAATACTACTAGTAAATACTTTCAATTATATAAACAAAGGAAAGAATAATTTATACTTTAAGTTAATAAAATAATTAGCTCTCTATTAATAGTATTCTAATCTTAATATAGCTAGATTCCCTATATTTAGAGAGAAAGATCAATATAGCTATACTTCCTGCAAGCGATTTGTAAGAGCCAAACTATTTAATCTCAGAGAAAAAGGATTTTACGATTAAGAATTAAATATCTTAAGAATATACGATTCTTAAGTTATTAAGGATAGAAGCCTTATTAAGATAAAAGAATTGTATTCGAATTTAGTTCTTATTTAGATATAACTCTTAACTCTGCTTTCAAAAGCCCTATTACTCTTCCTATTTTAATATTTTATTAAATTATTTACTAAAATTGCGTAATAAATTACAGAGATCTTATATAAAGTTTTCAAATCTTCAGAATTAGTATTTAAAGTTAATAGGTACCTGGGGGTACAAATATAAGTATAACTTTAGAGTTGCCCAAGTTTAGGAGGGTATTTTAGGATATATTTGAATATCAAATTATACTTATACGCTGCCTCTCGGGCGCTAATCTGTTCGCCCTATAGAGGGTAGTCGGTTTCTGGCTATCGGATAAGGAAAAAAGAGTATATCTAAGCTTGCTTTGGGACGTATTCGAATATATAAAATAGAATAAGGATATAGAAGGAATTATTATAATAAGACGAGGCCTTTATTTCTACTGAATTAAAGTACTTATACGAGAATCTATTACTATATATTAGAAAAAGGTAATCCCTTTTATAATTATAATTCGGCTACCTTTCGATTATAATAATCTTGTCCCTAGACTGAATAAACTTTATTGAGTATAACGCGTTCAACTAAGATAACTATTATAAAAGCGGCTAAGCGTCCAAACTTTTGGGATACGATACCTATTGCTACTGTTGAAGGATTCGTAACTAGTATTAAAATATCTATTCTAATTATGACTTTGATATAAGAAATACCTTAAAGTTAACTAGGTTATACTATTATAGACAGAGTTACTGCTATATCTATCTTTTAGTCTATACTTAAAGACGTTACTCGGATTATAATCGTAAAAGTAGAATTAGACTCTGTTAAATACAAGACAGGTAATATCGCCGTTTATAAGACTAATAATACTTTTAATATATATATTTTTGGACCTTAATATATAATTAATATCTTACTTATATACAAAACGCCTTCAGAAGGACCAAGATATGATTGGCCGGATAGTCCTCAGGTTATTACGCGAGTAATCAATATCTACTTACCTATAGAAATTGTTCGAGAATGGCTGGGGCAGTCTCTCCAGCAGCATTAAACCAAATCAGGTCTAGCGTATCGCAATCCTAGGATCACTGTTAGCTAGGCTGTATACCGAACAATAAGGGCTATACTTAAGGTATATTAGCTCTATTAAATATTTTATTATTTATAGGACCTAGATTGATCAGCCGAGTATATAAATAAGCTTATATTCCTAGGTAGATAAAGTAATTGAAATTTCTTAAGTTAATAAATTATAAGCCCAGCTAGCGTCTATATATTTATATAAGGAAAAAAATATTCAAGTTTTTAATTTATAAATATTACTATTTTATTTACTTTTATATCAAGCTATAAAGATAATACGCAGGAAGGTAATTATTTTTAAAAGGATTTCCAACTATTATAATTAGGCCCTTAAAATATAAGCTATTCTTATTAAAGAAGGATCCTGATTAGCTATTAATAAAAATAAAAATAATATTAATAATAATCTGCCCTTAATAAACAGGAAGGCTTAGGCTATTATTATTCTGATATACAAATTATATATTAAAGACTTCTTTAATAACGAAAAGAATATTATAAAGATATAAAAACTTTTAAAGAATAAATTCCAGAAGAAGAATAATTATATTATATATATAATTATTTAATATTTAATTAATATAGATTTTATTACTTTCAAGAGTATTAGCGAGTATACTAGCTATCTGCGTTACTAGAATAATTACCTAATAATAATAACGTAAATTATAAATAAAATAATATTGGTTTATTTATTCCTGAAAGGTCTCCTAGATAAGATAAAGCTATATTAAATTTAAATTATTTAAATTATAAATAATATTAACAAAGATATTACCTTTAAGGAGATTATTAAGGTAATATTTATTTATAATAAATAACGAAGCTAAAAAGGTTCTTCGAAAGCCCTAAAAGTAAGGAACTTTAGAAAGTAGGGGAAAACGAAAAATAATAATAATAATAATAATAAAAAAGGAAATAGTAAAAATACCAAACCGAAATACTCTTATTATAAAAAATTTTATATAAAGGAAAAATATTATTATTTAAATAGCAACCTTTATCCTAATTAATAGAAGCCAAAAAATAAGAAACTCCTCCCTAAAGATAATAAAGAGAAAACAAGATAAGTCTTAAGGGTATATAGCCCTAAAACGATTATTAATTTCAAAAAAGTATTAATAATATAATTAATATACAAAATATTTAGAAAATCAGATATTTATTTAGATTCAGGAGCTAAAATCTATATTTACTCTAAACAGTAGCGTTTTATTTCCTATCGTATATATAATTACCTTATTAATAGGATTGACAATATTATTATAATAACAAAATGGAAAGGCTTTATTATTATAATAATTAATAATAAGAAAGAAGTCGAGCTAATAGATATATATTATATTTTAAAGAGCCAATATAACGTTATTTCAGTAGCAAAGCTAGCTAAAAAGGGATATACAATATCGTTTAGGGGAAAATTTTTTGATATTAGGGATAAAACAGGGAAAACGTTATTTTCAGGTTAAAAAACGGGTAATAATTATCTTATTCCCTAATCTCCCCTAAAATATTAAAAATATATTAAGAACGTTAGAACAAAGGACGTTCCAGTTTTATAGAGGCTTTGATATATACGCTTTAAGTATATTAAAATAATTTTGATAAAAAACGTAATAAAAGTAATTACCGGAATAGATATTAAGCAAAGCGATAAACTTAAAAATATAATATTACCAGAATAATAATATAAAACCTACGTTATAAAAAAATAATCTTATATTTTTAACTACGAGTTAATAAGGAATAAATAAGCAATACTTCTAAGCAAGTAATAATTTATAAATATTATTAGGAATAAAAAGATTACTCCTATAAAAGATAATATAAAATATATTTTAGTATTTATTAATAAGTATATTAATATAATAATTACTTATCTTCTTCCCCTATAAGAAGCAAACCCTATTAATAATCGTATTAAAGACTATATTAAGAAGAATAATATCAAGAAATATATTATTAATTATTTATATAGAAATAGTATAAAAGAATTTATTGATTTACAGGTACAAACGACTCTTAGCTAAGCTAATATTCAATAAGAACCGATATTACTATACAGCCTCTACTAAAACGGTATTATTAAGCGAGGTAATAGAATATTATTCGAATAAGTTAAAGCAATATTATTTTATTCAGAATTGAATAAAGATTTTTAGGGGGAAACCCTAAATTTTATAATATATATTAAGGAAAAGCTCCCTAAGGTAATATTTAATAGAAAAATATTATATAAAGGATAGACTAGAGAGAAACCAGATATTAACTATATAAAGCTATTCGGATATATCTATTAAGTATATAATAAAAATATTTATAAATAGAAACTCAAATTCCGGGGTATTAGGTATAGATTCCTAGAATTCAATAATAATTCCAATTAATATCAGGTATAGAATAAAAAGACTAAAGAATTAAGGCTTTTAGCCTATATTATCTTCGATAAAATAATATTAATAAAGATATACTCGTCTAAAATAGGGAATAATAAAGAAATTATTTCTGATATTCTTAATAAAATAGATAATATATTAATAGATAAATAATCCGCAAATACAAAAGCAAATATTCAAAACGCTAATATTAATAAGGAAGTTAGCCCTAGCCTTAATACGCAAAACGGATTTGGGGAAGCTAATATTCAAAATATTAAACTTAATAAGGCAATTAACTTTAACCTTAATAAGCAAAATACTAAATAAATATCAAATACGGAGGTAAATAAGGAAATCGTAATTTATACTGACGATATATTATCTTCGTATAATAAATAAAGGGTACTAGGAATATAACAAATATCTTTTCAAATTTATTAAGCGCTATTAATATTATCAGAATATTTACTAAGACAGTCTACGAGATTTTATTTATTAATAAACTATTATAATCTCCAAAAAGGAGTTAGGGGGGGAGGATTTCCCTCTATATAAACTTCTTAAATAGGCGAAAACAAAAATATTACCTTTTTTAAAAATTAGCGAGAAGTACTCTTAAAATTAGATAAAGAATAATAAAAAATAATATTCCAGATAGAACTAAATACAATAAAATCTAAAGGGGTATAAAAAATCAGGAAATTATTATTAGGATATAAAATATTCTTAGGAAAATAAATATTATCAATTAAGCTAAGTATTAAGGGCGAAATCGTTAAATATAAAGTTTAATAGGTTGCTAAAGGCTTCGAACAGATAGAAAGAGTAAATTATAATATTACTTTTTTATTAATTATAAAAATTTCAAGCTAGAAAGTACTCCTAGCCCTAGGAACAAAATATAATATAGAAATAGAATATTCCGATATTAATACTGCTTTCCTAAAAGCAATTTTCAAGGAAAAAGTATAAATAAAATAGCCTTATAAATATACTAATAATATAAATAATATATATTATCTAGAAAAGGCCCTATATAGCCTTAAATAATTATCTAGGGAGTAGGGAGAAATATTAATAGTAAAGCTAAAGAGTTTTAGTTTTAAACAATTCTAAAAAAATAACTCTATCTTTATTAACGATAAAGGAATAATCGTAGTTATTTATATAAACGATCTGCTGATACTCTCGTATATAAAAAAGGTAATAAATAAGCTAAAAGCTTAGCTTAATAAGGAATTCAAATTAAAGTATTTAAGAGCTATTTCTTTCTATTTAGGAATAGAAATCTTAAGAAATCGTAATAATCGTATAATAATTATTATTTAGAAGGGCTATATCGCCCAGATATTCAAATAACTAGGAATAGAAGATTGCTATATCGTTAAAAATATTATAAATAAGAATATAAAGCTAGAACAGCTACCTTCTAAGTATATTATTAATAAGAAGTTGAAAAACGACTTTGTATCTATTATTAAGGCTCTAAATTAAATAACCGGAATAAGCCGGTTTAATATTAGTTTTATAATATATTATTTAAGCAGATATCTTATATAGTTAATAAATAATTATTATATAGCAGCAAAACGGGTAATAAAATATCTAATTAATACAATTGAAATCGGAATAATATTTGAATTAAATTTTATATATAATAGGACCTTCTAGGCCTACTCCGACTCTTTTTAATACGATAATATTAATAATAATAAATTTATAGCAGGATATCTTTTTAAGCTAGTTAATAAACCGGTTAATTAAAGGTCTAAATAGGAGCCAATTATAATTATATTATCAATTAAAGCTAAATATATCGCTATATTAAAAGCGTATAAAAAAGTTATATATTTCAAGGATTTGCTCTAGGAACTTAAGTATAATAAGAGAAATATAAAGACTATAAAAATAAACTTAAATAATAAGTTAGTAATTAATCTAGCCGAAAACCTTATAATATACCCTAAAACAAAGTATATATAACTTCGGTATTACAAAATAAAAAAGTTGGTATAAAATAAAAATATAACTATAAATTAAATCTTTATTAAAAAAATAATAGCAAATCTTCTAACGAAGCCAATAATAGTAGCAAGCCTAAAGTATATACTTTAATTGCTAAGGCTAGTCTAGGAAGGCAAAAGAAGAAATATAAAGCTTAATAAATTATTTACTAATAATATTTTGGAAACTATTATAAAGCTTAAAAGGGGATATTGAAGAATAACTAGAGCAGTTTCTCTAGTAATATTAAGCCAAATCAAGTTTAGTATATTGCAATTTTAGGATTATTATCAGCTAGGCTATATACCGAATAATAAGGGTTATACTTAGGGTATATCAGCTCTACTAAATGTTTTATTATTTATAGGGCCTAGATTGATCAGCCGAGTATATAAATAAGCCTGTATTCCTAAGTAGATAGAGCAATTGAAATCTCCTAAGCCAACAGAAATAGATTCCCTTTATACTGCTTGGCAAAAGAGGAATATACTTCAAGAATAGTAAGCATCTCTCTTGATATCGCATTATTTGCGAGAAGGGTATACTATAAAAGTTTTTTGTAATCTCTAATAAACAGTTGGGGTAACGACGCCTAGCCGTTTGGGTAGTTCCTTAACTGTACTTGACTTAGAATTCTATTCGCTGCTATACAGTTCTTCTTTATTTCTTAGCTGGTTGGCAATATCACTGTCTCCTGCAGTCCTGCTTCTATACCTAGTATTACCTGGCTCCAATTCTGACGCCCTGCTCCAGTTCTGACGCCCTGCTCCAATTCTGGCTCCCTGTTCCAGTTCTGGCTCCCTGCTCCAACTCAGGCACCTTACCCTTCAATTCTGGCATAGCGTATTGGAGCGGTTCGCTGCCTGATTCCGCCTCTCCTAGGAAGTTTGTCCCAGGAGAATTCTCCTGGGGCGAAGAGGTATCCAGGATAAGCCGGTCCTGGGTCAAGTAGTATCAATAGTCCTGGGATAATCAGCTCAGGACAGATCTCCTAGGACAATGGCGGTGCAATAGCCACCTCTTCCAATTCTGGCACCTAGCTCCAATTCTGACCCCCCCCCGTGAATGAGCCAGTATTGGATCAATTTGATTCAAGGTATTTAAAGCTCTTGGAACGATGGATAGGAGACTTTCCCCAGGGAACACGGTGCGAGCTCTTATCAGGAACAATCCAGAAGCCTTACAGTCCCTTCTACTCTGATCCTCAATCTTTGTCAATATAGAAGAGTACGCGAACGAAGCGAAACCCTCGGACAGTAAAATTTATAAAAAGATATATAATTATTAGTTCCAGAAGCAGTTTAATTTGGAAATATAATAATAGACTTTTCTCTCTCTATATAAAGCCGGAAATTTAAAATAATTATTTAAATATAAAGAGTTTACTTTTGCTTTTAATATTTTCTTAGAGATACTTATACTCTTAACTAGAATAAAAATTAATACCCTATATAAGATTTTCGCAATTAGATATAATAAGATAAACGTTTTATTACCGACTATATAAATACGTTTATTAATTGCTAAAAAATTATTTATTATCTTTATTATATTAAGTAATTTTAATCTAACTTGCTTTAACAAGACCAAGCTGTAATAATTACGGTAAACTAAGCTATTATAAAAGCGTTATAACTTACCGCGTTATAAGTATTAATATTAGAAGCCAAAATTCTCCGTAATAAAATATTAAATAGGGAACTTTTTTACTATTTTAGCTAATAAGAACGTAAGGGAATCTAGATTAGATTATAATCTTTTAAAGGTCTGATTCCTTCTCTATTCGAATTTTTTGAAAATATTAAATACTTTAAAGTATAGGCTGAATATTCAAAATAGCTAGTATATTTAGGTCTGCGAGAAACGCTATCCTCGATAATAAATAAAATATATATTAATATAAATTAGAATATAAACTCGGTATTAATATAGGAAGATAAAACTATATTCGAGTCTATATTAGCAAACGCTACTCGTCGAATTAATCTAGGATATTAATAATTATATACCTTCGCTATATGCTATTACTACGAAATCCCAAAAAAGCTTCGTAAGAGGGACTTTTTAGCAAAGCCAAAAGCTATATTAAATATAATAAAGTTATATAAGATAGTTAACCTAATCAATTATTTAGGATTTAAATTATTTAAGATTATTATCTTAAAGCGGTTTCTAAAGTTAGCAAACCCGTCAATAATAAAAGGAAACGAAAAGCCTACGCTTATTATAGATAGTCTAGGGGAAATTAGAAAAGATAGATATAAAATATTATATATTTAAAATTACGAAAAAGACTACAAATTTCTATTTATTACTTATTTATATAATAATAAATATAAATAATCCGAAAGGATTATATCCTATTTTAGGCTAAGATCTATATATTTAAAATTCTATAAGATACCGAATAACTCTAATTTATAATAAAATCTTATTATAATAATAAGTAAATTATTATCCCCGGCTTTCTATTAAACTCAATCGGCTTATTTACTAAAAAAAGACTTAATATAAGATATTAAATATATAAAGATTAATAAAGAATAAACAGAAAATATAATAATATAAAATAAAAAAGGAGAAGGAAAGGAATAAGATCCTCTGTTCCAAACAGAAAATACTTTTATATAAAAAATAATAATATAATAATAAAAGCTCTTATTCGAAGTAGATATATTTAAAAAAAAGAAATATAAATAAGAATAATATTAATAGAAGCTTAAAGGAGATACAAATACTCTCGTAAAAGAGGAATAAAGATTAAAATAAAAATAATAAAAATTTATATCCGATATAAATATACTTACAAAACAAGAGCAAGAATAAGAATAATAACGAGAAAAACTCTTATTTTATATAAAAATATTTGAAAAATAAGAATAAGAATAAGAATAATTCTAATAAAAGCTTATAAAAGATATAGGTATATTCGAAAAATATAATTAAAAAAAGAAATAATAATAATAAAATCTTTTATTTAATATAAATACGTTTGAAAAGTAAGAGCAAGAATAAGAATAATACCGGCAGAGGCTTACAAGGAACGCTATTGCAATCAGAAAATAAAAGCAAGAGCAAAAGTAAGAGCGATAAAGACAAAAGCTTATCTCCAATATAAGTACGCTAAAAGAAAGCGAGCAAGAGTACGAATAGATATATCAAAAGCTTATAGAGGACGCTAGTACCCTTAAAGAGTAAAAGCAAAAGCGAGAGGAACAATATTAAATTCTTATAAAGGAAGAAAAAGAGCAATTCAATCGAAAATAAAAGTAAAAGAAATAACGACGAATATTTATAACGGACGTAAGCAAGCTAATTTTATAAGAATAAAAATAAGAGGAATAATAAAGCGTTATTACAGTAGTTATAGAAGAGTTCGTAAATTAAAAGTAAAAGTAAAAAGAATAATAATAAAAGCTTGCAGAATATATAATTAATCTCAGGAAATAAGAATTAAGGCAAAATAAATAATAAGAAAAGCTTATAATAGATATTAGCGAGCTATATAAGTAAAAGGAATATTATAAAAACTTGAAAAGGAATAAATTGAAATAGAAATAAGAACAAAAGAGCAAAAAACCAGAGATATTTAAAAGTAAACTAAATAAGTTAGAGATAATTTTGGAGCAAAATAAGCAAAATATAAATAATTTATAAAGATGAGGCCAAGAAGAACTAGTAAATCTTAAATTGCTATTTTCTTTAAAGCTCGAGTATAAAGGAATAGATATCGATTAAAATATACCTAAAGTATAAGCGGAGAACTATTTAATAAATATAGTCCTAAAAGATAATATTTAAATAAGTATTTCAATACCAAAAAACGAAAATAGTTTAGTATAAGAATACAGACTATAACAGGATAGAGTACAAATAGAGGGCCAAGAGCATAGAGTACAAGAGCGGAGGTATAAGTATCAAACGCAAGAGAACAAGCAAGAAGATAGAGCCTATAGGAATAGAGCGTATAAGGATAGAATATATAAGGATACAGTATATAATAATAAGGTCTAAGGTAATAGGCAAGCGGACGAAGCCTAAGAGGTTATATAGGAGGATAAAGCAAATAAGGAAGGGCAAAATAATAATATAAAAGAAGATAATATACGAGAATATCGATAGCGGAAATATCGAGTAATAACTAAAGAGAGTAATAATAATATAATACTTCGAGTATAATAAGTACGAAACGGACAAAAACTTATAGAAAGGGACAAATATTAATAGCTTAATAGATTTAAGTTATCAAATTATAAGATATACCCGGAAGATAACCCGTTAATAAATAATATTAGAAAGGGAGATACTACTCCTATATAAAGAAAAGAGACCTAAACGTTAAATCGGTAATATAAATAATATTTGCAAGTATAACAAAGGCCTATAAACGTAATAATAGGAGCGAAAACAGAAAACCTAAACGGTTTAACGGAGCTAGCTTCTGATTTTACTTATAGAACTCTATAAATTCTATCTCCGGCTATATAATCGGTTATATTAAATAAATAAGGAATATATTTGCTAAATATAATTCGTTTATTATAAATAATTTGTAATTATATCTTCGATCGCAATATATTTGCGGATTGAAACCGAGTATAGTATCTACGTAATATTAATTAAAGAAGGAAACCAGTACCGAAAATAGCAAGGGATTCCTTATATAAATCTTAAGTCGAAGGATAAAACGAGTATACTTTCCCGCCTTAAGCCAAGTAAATCTAGGCTATTGCCTTATCGATATCTCTAATTCTGCTACCCTTATATTCTAGGAACTATATAAATATATATATAAAGTAATTGCTCTACTTCAAGATACGCTATTGACCTCCTTTATATTTATTCTTCCTTAAGTTCGTCTTTATTTGAGTTATCTTTCCGTTTAGAATATAACCGAAAGGCTTTATATTACTTAGTCTATTCGTTATAATAGATATAAATTATTTGACCTGACTTTTCTGTAATCTGCTAAATAATCTTTATTTATAAGATAATATATAATTTATTATTAAAATAATTAGTATATCTCGGATTCCTAACGATCGATTTAACGATAATTTTAAAGCGAAATAAATATATTTACTTAATCAATATATCCGTAAAATACTTATAGTCAAGCGTATTTTATATAATTAATATAAGGCTTTGGATCAGTTAGCGTTTCGCTAGATTTTTAATTTGCTAAAGGGACCTAACTGCAGGGATATGCCCTAATATTGTCCTATTATTACTAGAAATTGCCTAAGCAAATTATATATAACTCTGCCTAGGGTTAATTTCCAGATCAAAGTAAAGAAATCAATACTGACGACCCTATCAGGCATATTTAGTCTCTAATATACTTAGACCAAGCATTTCGCAGTTAGCGCTTTCGGTATACGGGTTATCTATTATCCAACAGAATTAATCAACTTACGGAATACTATTCTAAGTCTATATTCTCTAACGATACAACTATGAATTTACCTATACTTTTTCAGGTATAGATTGTATATCGTATTTATCCCTTTTCAAGTAGCGCGTATTACTATCGATATAATTACTATACTCGAGACTGATTCTGAGATTTATTTAGATTCGAAAGTAAATAACTTCTAATTTATATTCAAAAGAGTCTATAGCAAAATAGACTAGAGCTCTTTATTGCGAAGTAGATATTAAACTATTAAAATAATATCGGAAAAGAGGATATTATTTAATATATTTAAGAAATATATTCAAAAACAGGAGATATAAAACTATATATAAATTAGGCTAGGGTAATTATATAACTATTTGGCTTGCAAAAGACCTATTATAAATATATATTAGCGTTATTTAAATACGTAAGGTTTCGCAAAATAGTTTAAGCTAATTATAAAATAGGCTATTCCGCTATATTGCTATTAAAATATTAATATCCGAATTATAATATAATAACTACGAGGTCCAAATCCTCGAATATTTATCGTATAGACTGGCTAGCTATCCTAGAAAGAAGTATATTATATAATTATTAAACTAATTTGAATACAAAGGCCCTAATAATACCTATTAATACCTCGTTCTTGAATTACTTAGGCTAAATATTCTATCCGAAGCCGAATTATATTCGAGTTATAAATTGCTTAGTAAAATAGCTTGGGAGGTTTCAAGGCAAACTATATAAGTATTTACTTATATTTATAATAACGGTATTATATACGGGAATAAATAGTAATTAGGCTCTTATCAAAGGCTTTTTACTCGCCTTTTGGATATTAATTAACGTATACCCTTAGATCTATATTTGAGTAATATCTTTTTCGCGGATATAATAATATTATATTAATCTGATATAGATCTCCTATATACTTTAAATAAGTTTAAAATTAGTAATATAATAGCCTTATCCGGGTATTCTTTGAATACGCAAGTCCCTAAGTATCTTATCCTCCTAATATTATTTCCCTTTGTAATACGAGATCTCAAAAGCTATTAGGTAAAGCTTATCGATTTCGGAGAAGCAATTTTGCTAGGATAATAATATTAAATTTATTATCTTTTGGTCTTTCGAGCTCTTAAAGCTATCTTAACTTCTTATTAGGACTTACAAGCAGATATATAGAGCTTAAGCTATATAATATTATACCTTTTATATATTATTTCAAGATTTCTATTAATAAGTATTAAAGATATTTGAGCTGGTCGTAGGATATCCTCCTTTTAATAACTTTATATCAAATAAAGACGATCTTATACGAGAATAGGTTTCAATATTTGGAGATTTATTAGAAGAATAGAGAGAAGACCTTCCTTTAACGATAGTTAATAGTATATAAATTTCGACTTCTAGCTTTATAATTCTTTAGTAATAGGGTTACTATAAAGCTATTAATATTAGCCTGTCTTTTTTTCGTATATATATTTCGTTTTATAAGATATTTAATTCCGAATTCTAAAGGTCCTCGAGTCTTAGTAAGTTACTTTATATAATTGGCTATACGAGATATACTTTGAAGATAATAAAAGATAATATTTCTCTAAAGCGGATATCGATATTTTCGGTATATTCTTAAAATCGGTAATATAATATTGCCTTTCGGACCGTCTACAAGCGTCTAACTTGCTTAAATATATTTGATTCTAACGTAATCCCTTAATTATATAAAAGATTTGGAATAGCTATTTCCTGAATTCGAGGATCTTCAGACAGCTTATAGATTATATCGCGGCCGAAGCTGAGCAGGCGAGCGTAAATTCTATAAAAAGGTAAATTATCGGAGAGGGTATTTTCGCTAAATAGAGGTTGAGTAACCTTATCTATCAGTATATACTAGAGGAGGATTATAGACTATATATTCTATTACAAGGCAATAAGCTATAGCAATCTAGTAATACCCAATAGGTTTTAATTTTTTAATAAATCTGACGGTATTAAGCCGGTAAGATAGATTATTATAATTATAAATTACAAATAAAAGATTTAGCGGTATAATATTTGATAAATCGATAATCTTTTTAATAATTTCGGAGCAATAATATTCGCGGTATAATATCTTCTCCCGAAACGTAACTAATCGAAGATAATCTTTACTCGAACTAATATTCAGAGGGGAAGATACTCGATTAGGAGAAAAAGTAATTTCTAATATAATTTTGGTTTATCTCTTTATATATATAACGCGGCTATTATATATTCAAGCGAAATCTGATATAATAATAGAATAAAGGATAAAAACTTCCAGAATAATACGAATATATAAGAACTTATCCTCGTTTTCGATAATATATATCTTTATTATAAAGAATATTATAATAGAGACGAAGGTCTCCTGACCAGAATTAAAAAGGTCTTATAATATACTTTATAACTAATTAATATTCTTATCTTGTTAATATAGTAATATTGCAGATAATAAATCGATTAAGATAGAATATTATTTATTTATACTTTTGTCTTTATATAGGAGAAAATACTAAATCTGCCGGATTGCAAATATAGTCCGGGCTATCTTATATAACCTTATTATAAGAGTATTCTTATACCTGAAAATTAGTTAGTATATAATTAATTTTAATATTCTTCGTATAATAACCTTTTACTGATATCTCTTTCGCGTATTAATCCTTATATAAGAAACTCCGAATTTCTGAAGGGGTTATTTCTGGAGCACTTATATAAGAGCTATTTTTGGAGTACTATCAAAAGTCGTATATATATCGTTATCGAGGTTGCCTTAGCAGATAATTTGTTGAGAAAAGCCAAAACTGAATACTCGGTAGTATTGCTCTTGCTTTTATATATACCCTAATCTTCTCTTACTTTCTCTTTCTCAAGTCCTTAAAAATTGCAATAGATTTCCGCCTCTACTTCTCCTGCCCCTCTTTTATCTAATATATACGTTAATTTTACAGAACAGCTTCAAATATATTATTGGGGTAATTCAGGAAAAACAATAAAATATAAACTAATTCTATTGCTATAAACGTATATATAGACAAGAATAATCTTTAATAATATAATTTTATATTTCAACTGTTAAAGAATCTAAACCCGAACCCTTATACTTATATTATAATAATTAAATAACCGATTAAAACCTTAGTTTAATCGAATATTAATTTAATTTATAAAAAGATTTTTCTGAAATATATAAAGGAGCGCTTCTGTTTGCTTAAGGAGTTATAATAAAAATTGCTCCTGTATTTCCCCGAATAAGCAAATCCGTAGGAGCGATATCGAGTAGCAATAGTTAAAATAGCTTATCGGAAAATATATTATAATTATTAAATAAGTATAGGAATTTACGGCGTAATTATCTGCTCAACGGACTTTTGAAAAGCTAAGGAGGACGTTAATTATAAAGCCTTAATCGAAAAATAATAAGAAGATATATATTTCTTAAGTTAGCTTTACTATTATCTTAATTAACAACTCTAATATTATTGCTATTATAAGTAGAACTTGCTAATATATATATTAAAGCTTCTAGTCCTTATATATTAATTATAGATACCGCTATTTCTGGATGCTGCTAATTGTAGATATTGCCAATTCCGGATGCCTCCAGTTGTAGATACCTTAAGGAAGCAGAAAACAATAGAGATCGCGCCTTTACAGGTAGACGTACCTTGACTACAGCCCAGAAAAAGTCAGTACTGCGAGGAGGGTTGGAAGGTATAAAATTTCCGATAATAATATAGCTAGGCTATATAATAGGTTTGTAACAGAGAGGTTAAAAGAAGTCTTAATATAATAATAAATATTTAGGAATTATATTATAATTAGCTTAATATTATCGATTATAAAACCCTTAATCTCTTTTAATATTTAGTTATAATCGCTTAAAAAGCAAGATTGAAAACTTGTAAAGATATACTTCTTCGTTTCCTTAATAATATAATTATTTCTTGCTTCTTTTCTTTAGTTTCTTAAATATAGATTTAAAGGTTTAGAATAAGAAAAGATTAAGCTTTATTTATTATAAATATAAAATAATTAATTAGCTATTATTTTATTCAAAGGATTCAAAATTTGATTATTAGGAAAAGGACTTTATAGCGAAGTCTTCCGGGTTAAGTAATTAATCAATAATAGAATAAATTTTTTTATAATAAATAAGATAAAATTTGTTATAAATATTCCTTATAAATATATATAGAGTCTACTTCTCTTTGCTATTATTTCTAATAAAATTAAGCTTATTAATAGAATAATAGTAAAATAGAGTATTGTTTTCCTTAATCAATATATAATACCCGTATATTTGTACGGCCTTATTATCGTATAAAATTGAAAAGGTAAGGATTTTCTAATTAAGTTCGTTTTAATATAATATTAATTTATATAATTCGATAACAGCGTTTACTACAATAATAGCGCTATAAACGTTTTACTGATCCGCAATATTAAGTATTTTATTACCGTATTTTATTTCCGTTATTAGGAATAGAAAATATATCTTATCTATCGCTATTAAATACGACGTTGTTTGCCAATTACTAATAAAGGGTTGCAATTTCTTAAGTTGGTTAAAAGTAAATACAGACGATTTGACCCTTATTACAAAATCGGGCTATAAGCGAAGACCTTTAATAAGGGGGATAAATTTAATCTAGCTTTTATTGATAGTTTCGATCAAGTATTTGAGGTATTTTGCCCTATAACGAAATAGTTCTTCTGAAGTAGGAATAATTAATCAATTAATATCTTGGATAATTTTCGCCTTATTTTAATTTATTATATTTTTATAAATCAATTTAAATAAATTATTGTTAAATATAAAGTCTTTTAGAATTAACTATTCTTTCTTAAACAATTCTTGGCAAAAAGCCTTATTAATTTAAACTGCTCGCAAGTACGGTTCAGGCTAGTCTATATAAATACTTACGGATTCAAGTATCTGCTAATAATACCGACTTTTAACAGCGGGATTCTTTCCTTCTCTTAGAGAGATACCGCTAATATCCGATTCGTATTTGCTAAGAGATAGAATAGACCTTTTCCAGGTAAATAACTAATTTATATTACCGTTTTCCTCGAAATTTCCTCCTAACTAGCTTCCTTATTCGATCTAGTATTAAATCGGGTTAACATCGCTATTCTTATTATAAAGGCTGAGATCTGTATATATAGCGCCCTCAACAATAGGATTTATAGCTAAGACTCGCTGTTATTTTCGTATAGGTTTTTCTTGGTTCTAGGAACGTAGACGATCCGGTACTTTAACCCTAGTATTTTAATTTTATCCAAGCTCTTTACTTCGCTTTCGCTTTCGATCTGGATAGGAAGGTCTAACCGAGGTTAATAAATTATATAGACGTTTCAGCTAGAGTCAGCGGTCGTAATTGTATTAGGGCTGGAAAACGTACCTCTTTGTCAAGAGTAATACTTATCGGTAAAGGAAGTTGAAGGAGTCGCTCTTGAATTTCCGGTTGCTGATAGAGACGTATAATCTTATGTAAATATATACTCCTACGAACAGGCGTAACCGACCTTTTACGTTTGATACCGCGTAGTTGTATTGTTTTACTTTGGGTTTTCAATAAGTCTAGCAAAGGTTGCCGTCCATATCTCTTAACCTCTGACTTTGCTCGTGGTGGGGATATAATAATTGGGAATAAGAGGAGGGGAGATAAAAGTCTTCTTCAACTGATACGCTATAGGATAGTATGTTACGAATATACCAGTATAGGGCGTAGTAGTTGGCAGGCAGCGAAGCCTTGCCGGCGGTACAGTCTTTACAGTAACTAACTTAATTGGTCGACAAGTTATCGGGATTATTCGCCGCCCGCCTGAAATATATCGTTCTACTTTTAAATTGGCTGATACCGACCAACAATAATAATCTAAACAACTAAACTTAGACTAACAAAGTATAACAGCCTCAGTTATAGTATATACTGACCCCTTCCTCCAATTCGACGACCAGAGCTTCGCTTTGCAGCTTCAACGCGAAGAGATCGAAGCTCAGCGCGAGCTTCAATCCGGCAAATAGACTAAAAATAGTCCTCCGGATTATATATTAGCATTCGATAACTTCGAGGCCGAGCTCAAGAAGGCGACTATTCTGGTCGAGGATCTGAAGTTCGCTTACAGTATTGCTAAAGCTATTGATTCTGATATTATAACTATCGAAGAATCAAGGGTCGAGGAGATACAGTCTGTTCAAGATCGAGACCTCGCCCTAAGCTTGAATAAAGACGAGAATTAGCTATCTCAGGATATTACCGATTTGTCAGGGATATCTCGTATCGGAGCGGAGTCGGCTAAATAGGACTATATCCTACGAGCTACAGAAGCTTCGACTTTCAGTATCGAGTCTCGTAGTACCGATACGGGCCCTTCGGCCTATTATACTCTCTACTAGAGAGCTGTCCTTGAGAAATTGCCCCAGCTTAAAATTGAATATATTGTCTATAGACAGTCCGTTTATCCTTATTCTATAGTGCGTTTGGTATACAGTAATATATATTGCAAACTATACCTTAAGTCCTTCTTCCTACATATTACCAAGGACGAAAGCCTTTTCCTACCAAAATATTACCGCCAACCAATTGATATCTCGACTATCGAAGCAGACTTCTTAGTCGAAGATTTGACCGCCTATCGAAGTACTGAGCTAGAGTTTACCAACACGGATAAAGTTTACTACGCTGACCCGGAGTACGCAAGGTTTATTCCTATACTGCAGCGAACCCCGGATTGTACTTCCTGTAAGGCCTGTAGTAGTCAAACTTATATATACTATAAAGTACTAGTATATAATAGGGATTGCCCAGCAGATAAGGCAAGGCAGGGCCTTATTAATTTCGCGGATAAGCAAGGCTGGAAGCCTTGTTTTGGATACGGTAAAATAGTATTTCGGTATAAGGGCTATAATTATATAACGTAGGTAATACTTACTCCTACCCGTCGTATAAGTGAAACTGACCCAAATTATAGTTATAAATACAGCGCTGAGTTCTGCTACAGATATAGTATAAAGTGGAAGGAATACCTATATAGCGACTGGGTACCGGAACTACTCAATCGAAGAGCTTAGCAGGTTGTTGACAGAGAGGCTCTATAGCCTTTGGAACCTGCTATTCGTCAACAGCGCGTAATAGCTATAGTACGGGAGCTACAAATAAACTATAAGTACGAGTACAGTAGCAAGTTCATTAAACTTGAAGAATCGCGCCGCGGCAAGGTCTGCGAGATATATGGTACGAGACATCGCAAGTATATACTGTCTTGTAAACGTTGCTATATACTAGCCTGCGAAGACTGTCGACGCTATAAACTATAGGCCCTCGGGTCTGTTATTATTAAGGAAATAGTCCCATCAAATTAGGCATCCTCCAGACAAAGCATTCTCCACGTGATCTCTTTGACGGCATTGAGGCCCAAAAGAATACTATAAACGGTTATATAGCGGACGAATTTGGGAACAATAATGGATATTTGGACCGAAATCTTTGGGCATCAAGAGTCATGCGTTATTGTAACGTGATAGGACAAAGCAGGCGTTTTTTCAATCTATTCTTCATAAAGCCAATTGCAACCGGGCGGGTTAGCTCGTACAGTAGCAAGTAGGTGGAGCAACAATCTGTGCAGCCAATTTCTTTGATACCTCTGGTTGCCTTCTTCCCATCTCTTGATTTAGTCGCAACATCTTCAACCTCTGATACCTGAAATGTACCCTCTCAAATCTCGAGAGCACATCACATTTGAATGCTTCCACACTCCTGGTTTCTAAGAGGGCAATCTCAGGGCGGTTTTCCCATCCACAACCACTTCATGACAATGTCAAATGAAACACGCCTTTCTACTTTTAGATTGGTAACCACAGCGACGGATCAGAAGGTGGTATGGGGCAAGGGATCGGCCAGCTGCCACTACAGGCCGCCGCGCAACTTGGGTCTCTGTGTACTAGATAATAAAGGTATCTCCAAGGATGGCTTCCAGCTTAACCTTGCAAATTAGTAGTCAAGCGAATGGCACTCATGGCAATCATCTTATTTGAAGCAGCTGCACCGAAACATGGCGGGCTTTTGTACGCTCCTCCTAGTTGTAATAATATAGAGACGAAACAGGATATTATTATCAAAAATCACCCCGGATTTCCTCTTCTGTGAAATTTATACGCCTAAGAGCTTGATAACAAATTTAATCCTTAAAAGGCCAGGCTAAGAGCTATTTTGGTCGGTCCTCCTCCGTTTCTGATAATTAATCTAAGAATTGTTTACGAACCTTATCCAATTTTTCTTTGAAAAGAGCGTAGTCTTCTGGCTTTACCTATCTATATTAACCTCTGTTGACTATACCGAGTAATTCTAAAATTTAGGTTATTAGTTCTAGCTTTTATATCTATTTCGCTTCCTTAATTTTCTGAGTAAGAAAGTCTTCAGAAATAAAATACAAAAGATAAGTTAGGCAAACTCGCGCTTAAATAATAAATAGCCCTTGCTATTTGCGCTAAACTTATATAAGTTATCCTTTAACCAAAGGTTCCCTATTTTGTAATAAATTATTAGCAAACGTAATAATCTGGTATCCAAGGCCCTTTTGATAGCGCAAAGCGTTATAAACCTTCTTATTCCTTTGGAGCGATAGAATCTCGTATATTTTAAAAAGAGATTGTTAAGATAATAGAGATTTAACGCGCTCCTACTCGATCTCGTTTATATTATCGAAGTCGTTAGGGAGAGAAGGGGTATCAAGCCCTTCTATTTTTAGTCCCTCGAAATCAAAGAATAATAAATAGCTAGCTTATATAAAAAGTAGCTCAATATATACTAATTACTAGTTTATAAAATAAGTAATCTTAATCGGCTTTTCCGGGTTAACAAATATATTATCGTTATATAAATCGTTATATTATAAATAAGCAAGCAATATACTTCTATCGGCTAATAGAAGATAACTAGCTACTTTCAGATAATTATTTAATATTGATAGCTTAAAGTTCCGATATATTTGATACAATCCTGGCCTATTAACAATACTAAGTAACCTTGGAAGTTGCTTAACTTTGTAAATATATTGAATCTTATATCTTCCTATAGAAGTAATATATTCTTTAATAGTAATCTCTGAAAATAAGTTAGCTGATATTTAACTTAATAAGAAACTTAGAATTCTTATAAGGGCCCTAATCGAAATCAATATTTATATAATTATTATTATAAGATTTACGGTCCGTTATTAGGCTAATAGAAAATTAAGCGTTTACTATCAGTCTTCTAGTATTATTAATATAAAGTATATCCTTCTAAGCAGGATACTCCAAATCCTTCGTATAATATAAATTACTATATTCTCTAAAAGACGTCGAGACTAAAGTTGTTTTAATCTTAATAATCTTTTCGATTAAATTAAGCTTATCTTCTCTATAAAGAGTTGATTATTTATAGCTTAATAAAACTCCTCTAGCTTCTTCTATTATAATAAATTCTGCCTTGATTAAGTTTTCTATAGTTTTCGAATTCTATATATATACTTCGGGTATAAGTAGTTAGAAAACCGTCCTAATCTTAAAGATAGGGTTAACCCTTAATATTATAACGTAAAAATATACTTATAAAATCTATCGTTGCAACTTCGTTCGCAGTTATATAGTAAGATTACTTGGTATTAGGGTTAGGAAATTTGGTTATAATTTGTTTCCCGTTATTTATAATTAAGAGAAAGGCTTTATTATATTAACCTTCTAGTAATTTACAAACTGCTATATATAACCTTAACGCAATTAAGCTTATAGTAATATAGACTAATTCGTTTATATCAAATTGAATATAATAACAAGTTATTTGCTTTTTTTTATCGAAGAAGAACCTCCCGGCTATATATCGAAAGAAGTCTTGATTCTTATTTCAATTATAATAATCTAGCTGTATTCCAGAGGTTAAAGAAGATATTAAAAAAGCTGAACTAGAGACTTTTCTGCGAGATTGAACGGTATTACGGATTTTTCGAGTTACTTCATGCAGCTTGCCAAAGCTACGTCGCTCTATTAAGCTACTAGAGATATAATAGCAGCAACAGATAGAGCGAGAGCTAGTCGGCATCACCATACTAATAGTAGGGATGTCTGTAGAGATAGCCATTGATAATTCCGAGCCTCGCAGCAATACGGCGGAAGGATTTCCGTACTCTAATTCCAAATACCAGAAGTCTGATCAATTACTGGCAGGATCGACTTGCCAACCTTCGTACTTTGCGAAGGCCTATACTTGTATAGCTGCCTAAAGAGGGGCGATATTTGTTACTATTAATTATTACCCTATTCGTATTACTATCAGCCGCTATCTTACAACGCCTATATATACGTACGTATATCCCAAAGTAGGGACTCTACGGAGTATAATAAAAGTATATATAAAAGCGGGCAAGCCTACGCTTTTTCTTTTATAGAATTTTTCCTATAAAATCAACTACGCTCCTCAGAGATTTATTTACGTTTATTAAGGGAGATCCAAGGTCTCAGATATATTAAAAAATTATTTATTATATTATAAGGGAATCTCTCAAATTTCGCTATAAGTAAAGATATCTTATCCTATATCAGATTAGAATTTATACGAAACTAAAATAACAATAGCAAACTCCCTAATCAGATATCTTAATAAAATAATAGAGGCGGCTATAAAGATTAAATCTGATATTAAGAAAATATATCAGCTTATCGGAGATATAAGTATTCGATATTTTCTACTTCTTATTTATAATTTAAAGATAAGTAGAAAACTAGATTTAAAAGATTAAACGGACGGCAGCAAGAAGAGACGGTTGAAATTCCAAGTCAATAGAAATACGGAGAATATTACTTTAAAAGGTATAGCAGCGAAAGATTCTCATAAAGTATATACGACTATAGACGTAGCCACCGATCAAGCAGCGATATCGGAGAATACCAAAAAGATTTTCGAGGAGCTTAAGAAAAAGGTCAAAGGTTGACTCATTGCAATTTGGCAATGGGTATACGTAGTAGAGCTCCTATAAAGAGATTAGTGTAACGACGAGGGTTGCTCAAGTATAGGTATAGGGACAAGTCACGTGCGGGTGAAGGTATTGGTCTTGGTACTTGGTAACTTAGGTGTCGAGTACAATTGTTAAATTGCTAACATGAGTTGAACACGTCGAATCCATAGGGGATTCGACTGCTATTATATAGGAGAGTCATTCCGTGCCAAGACCTCCTGTTCGCCATGCTCGTTGTACGAGCATCACGAGCGAACCCTATGCTCACCTTGCTCGTCCGACGAGCATCCCGAGCATGATCAGATATAGGAGATCTCCCGGGATAATGCCGACTCCGGGTCAATGCCGAATTTTTGCCTGTATATTCATTTTACTAAATCATGGCCAGCGCCACCCACGAAGCTCGCATAGAGCTTGCGCTGGCCGATTTA
>JAABUQ010001640.1_pt1 | contig 47302 bp, 41 predicted proteins | sample 5560001 | NCBI WGS metagenome assembly JAABUQ01 (sample SAMN10711888, study PRJNA513371) | rock metagenome | isolation source: Antarctica rocks | place: Antarctica: Victoria Land, Finger Mt nord | collected 2015-12-18
CGTCAAGCAAGGAGAAGTGCTGACAGCATCTAAGCACGAAGCCGCTCCCAAGATGAGTCTTCCCTCCTCTCTCTGTAGCAGGAGGACAAGGTCCCAGGAAGAGTACCTGGTAGATAGACCACGCATGTACGCCTGGTAACAGGTGCAGTGAAGTGGCCCTAATGACCGAATGGCTTGTTTCATTCTCGCAAGTGTGAGATGAGAAAGTAGACGATGATGAAGCGCAAGAACGGGTGAGTTCCTCTGGTTCGACTCCTGGCGACAGGTAGGACTGGAAGAGCGGTGGGGCGTTCGACAAAATTGAGGTTTTCCGTCTCTCTTCAGAAATGGTTCAGGATATAAAATAGACTGTATGCAGCTAATAAAGGCATTTGCGTACAGTCTATTTTCGTTTTATGTTCTTCTTGGAATAGGTTGAGCAGCTACGACAGTTACTTCTTGGCGATTGTGAAACAACTGGTGCGTTTGCACAACTCTATAAGCTTTACTCATTATGTTTAATGCATCTTTAAGTGTCAAAAGAGGATTTATTGTAGGTGTTGCATGAGGTAGCTTAAACACGCTGACAACAAATCCATCATTTTTTAGACAGCGAGAAGCGTATGCGAGACCACGTGCAGCTTCACGCGCATCCATACGCATGTCATTAACTATAGCATCAAACATTTTTCTATTTCTTATAGCCTCTTCAACATAATCCTCTGCATAACCACGATAGTGCTCTAAACCTTTTCTTCTAATTAACCTCTGGTCGAGATGGGCTGGATCAACGGCCACTACCTGCATGGCCGCTTCCAAAAGCAAACGCGTCCAGCCACCTGGTGCAGCACCAAGATCAAGGACACGTTTTCCAGGTTCAAGAGAGATGTCAAAATACTCCAAGGCTTCCAGGAGCTTAAACTCTGCTCGACTGATCTGCTCAGGAGTTTGCGCAAAATGTCGTGCTCCACCAGGCCAAGGACTAAGATTTTCCTCTGCTGTGGATATGCCTACATATCCTTGATACATGGTGCAGAGAATAGAGACGATAACTTGAGGCTTTTTAATGTCCTCAACTGCTCCTGTTTCTTCGCCGAATGCTGCAGCAAGTGCCTGATTTAGATGACCACTACTATATGGTCGTTCACCAAAACTTTTGTTCGTTTGTACAAAGCGAGACTGTACCGCAAAATGAGTGCCCCGCTCTAGTTGTGAAAATGTTGGTAGGTCTGCAATCTCTGTAGCGATTTCTATTAGATCTTGCTCTGTATTTGTCAGATATACCGTCTTTTGCGCTGGGGCGAGGTGACGCACAAAAACAAGACGTTCTTTTGTTGCTCTCTGCTGCAATGCATGAATGTCTGTTACACTACAGGGTGTTATACTATCGGTTAGCTCTTCTATAATTGTTAGACGTGTATCTAGCTGTTTTAATTCTGCTACAGCGGCCTGCATAAATTCAGGATGAGCCGTAACAATGATTGAACTTTCTGTACTCACAAATCCTTCCAAAAACCTTCCACTCACATATGCTGTTATCAGCCCTTGCTATACAAGGTCGCTGCTAGGGCTACCTAGATGATACCATGCTCATATATGTTTCGCTAGAGAACGTGTGTACATTAAGTCGCGCGAAAGAGACGCCAGCACCAAAAGAGCACTGCTATAAGTGCAGCAACAAGCAGTGTGAGAAGGATTTTATGCGGAACGTCTAGATTATTGTTGCTTACTGGAACAATAGAATTGCTTGATTGTATAGTAGCTGATGGGGGAGTAACTGCCAGGTCGGGATGCTTAAGAGATTTCCATGTGGGTTGCACTCCAGCAACCTGCTGTTGTCCACTACCTGTACCACTTCCATTACCATAGGTGTCACCATTACTACCTGTTCCTGCACGATTGACCCCACCTGCTCCTTTTTTACTTCTAGCTGCATGAGCAGTAGCTGTCACTTCAACTGTTGTCTTAGTTGGTGGAGACTGTATGAGTGATGTTGTATTACTTGTTGCAATCGTTGGTGTACTTGTAATAATCCATGTTGGGCTTCCATCAGGTATACGAGCGTAGGACTGGTCCTCTCCCAGAATAGGAATTGTAACCTCGTCTACCGGTACGCCTCCAACGAGAAGTCGCCATGTTGATGTTTCGGTTGCCAAAAAACTGGAACTAAGACGCGGAAAAATGGTCAGGAAACCATAAGGAGCAATAGCTGAACCAAAGGGAAGATAAAAGGGATTAGTATTGGGACCACTATCTATGCTTGCATGAACGGAATAGAGATCAAAAGGCTGATTTTGCGCGTTGTAAATTTCTAACCAAGTATCGCTCAAGGAATTGTACGTCCCTAACTCTGAGCAGTTCCATGTAGAGTGTGGAGTGAGTAGGACCTCGTTGATAAACAGTATACCTCTTGTAGCTGTTGGTTGTATAAGCGTACCAGAAACAGCAGGTGGATAAACCGATGCACACCCATGTTTCATTGATGCTGATGCGAGGGATGGAGTAAAAGCTAGTATGAGAAGGAGAATAACACTTCCAATAGTAAGAGACCGCACATGCCCGTCCCCCTTATATTAAATTTTATATCGTGGTGCTACTGTTAAATGACATCTTCATTTGTTAGTGCCGCCAACAGGTAACGCAGACAGAACCATTGCAGCACATAGAATGAAAAGAATACTACTGCGAGAGATATTTGAAAGGAACGGTATTCGTACGAGGAAACCGATCACCTAATACACGGCGTACTGCCTCAACACTACTTTCTCCAAGCGTGAAAGCAATGATTGTGCCGATAATAATCCCACAGATGCCGCCGAGTGCAATACCCTCAAGAAACATCTTGTTACGAAAAAATGTCATCTTTGTCACCTTTTCTCTTCTGCTATTGTAGATAGACTACTGTTTTTGCTTCACTCCAGAGGCGTTCGAGGCGATAATACTCGCGTTCCTTAGGGGCAAAGACATGAATGATAATGTCACCATAATCAAGAAGAAGCCATCCTGTGTCAGCACCTCCTTCTCGATAGAGCAACTGTGCTCCCTGCTTTTTCAACTCATCGTTAAGTGCGTCACCGATGGCTTGAATCTGACGTGCATTGTTTCCTGTGCAAATGACAAAGTAATCTGCTATCGTCGAGATGTCGCGGATGTCTAGCAAAAGAACATCCGAAGCTTTTTTGTCAGACGCAATGTCTACAGCAGCCTTTGCTAACTGTGTAGGCTCTAGCTGAATTCCCTCCACAAATACTCCCTTAATAGCACATTGTTTGCTGTGTGCAAGCGTTATTCTATAGCACTGATCGGCTTCAATTGATTGTACGCATTATAACATGACACGGCAAACTTGTTAAGGGGTTGCCAGGAAAGAGACTTTCCTTGTCCTCTTTCCTCGAACAGATTAGGTGCAGTTAACGCTACTGTGTAGCCTTCTCGATAGCGCCTAACCACTCTTCCTTAGACGTATGATGTGCCACGTCAGCCAGTTCGATCAGCTCCGAACGTAATTCGCTAAGCGTTCCCCATCCTTCTGCGTCAACGTCGTATTTGTGAATAGTTTCTTCGTTGCATTGATGAACCCATACAAAGGTATCATCAGATAAATTTGTATACTTATCAACAACACCGTTAAGAACTTCACGTACTACATCTTCTACAAAATGAGGATTGGCGTGTGCTTTGTTCACAATATATAGTTCGTCAGGACGTTTAAGCAATGCGTAGTTTTCGGAACTCATAGCACTCTCAACAAGTGCTACAAGGTCTCCTGCCTCAATATCCTGCTGTGTTCCAATGAGAAGCGTTGCACGTCCACGCTGATTGTGCGTTGCTAACGGTGTTACGCTCAACATTTTCTCGATTGCGTCAACTTGAAAACCTTCTTCTTGTAGACGCATGCGAGCAAACGAATGAACCATATCTTGCGCACAAGGGCATGCAACCATGCCTTCTACCTCAACACCAAGTAACCGACGACTCCCGTAACGTGTGGCAACCGCTTGTGCAAGGAGTCCATAAACTTCTTGTGTGCGACGACCAGAGACAGGCGTCCATTTTTGTAGTGGTAAGGCTGTATGAATATGGACTTCTGCACGCGAGACAACTTGACGCTCCACAAGTGCCTGCGCGACCGCCTCCGCAAGAAATTCAATTTTAGGCCAACTTGAGTTTGCCTTTTCTTCCAAAACTTCCTCAAGCACGTCGCTGAAGCGTGACATGTGCACACCTGCTCGCTTTGTATCGAGGTCGGCATACAAATTAAAGGTCGCCTCCGACCAGCGTTGATACGGTCCTTCGCCAAGCAACAACACCTTTTTTACTCCTACCACACCAGCGCGTCCAAGACGGACATGAATTGAAGGTGAGCCATTTTGAATATCGCGATCAAGGGCAATACGTAGATTTGGAGCAAGTATTTTTACACCATCGTGTGGTAGGGCATCAGCTAGTTCTTGAATGGTCTTACCACTTACTGGGTCGATTTCGCTCGGTGAGATTTCCGCAAGTGGCACCAGTACAAATGCTCGTTCGTGCATGCGTGGGTGAGGGATTGTCAGCGTATCTTGCTCAAGTTGCAGATTATCATAGAGCAAAATGTCGATATCTATTGGACGGGGGCCATTACGGAAGGATGGTTGTCTCCCAATAGTAACCTCTATTGTCTTTACTTCTTTTAGCAACTCTTGCGCTGAAAGCTCTGTTTTACCACAGCAAACCATGTTAAGGAAACGTGGCTGGTCGAGATAGCCGACTGGCTCTGTCTCATAGACCGATGAGATGGTATGAAGTTCTACTTTCTCACGCAGCTGCTGTAGTGCCGCCGCAAGGTTGCTACGCCTATCCCCTAGGTTAGAGCCAAGGGCCAGGTAGACAACATGTGCTGGGCTGTTGGTACGTGGAAACAATGGTGAAACGTTAGTATCAAAACTCATAAAAAACAACCTCTCTAAAAAGATGTTATCGTCCCATCCATTACAACAAACAAATTGCTGCAATTGTTTCCACTCCTCATCATTTCTGGAAAACCCATACATTGCTAAAGATGGCTTCTGTTCCTCCATTGCTATCTCCACCCACGAGAAAACCGATAAGACCAGAAGTGTAAGTATCATCAGCAAAGGAGGTAATGAGCAATTGCTTATTCATATAGAAGCGAAATTGGTTTCTTGCTGCAACAATAAGAAATGTATTTGTTTGTCCATAGCCGTTGATAATAGCATTGGAATAGGTCCAATCGATAAGCACAAGCCAGTTAAGTGGGTTACTACCTATTGCTCTTACAAAACGATAGTATCCTTGACTACTAATCTCTAAGACGTAGAAGGCTCTACTATTGGGTCTTAATCGGAAGACAATTCCATAAATATCGCCACGTAGTAACTGTGCTTGAGCTGTTATAACAACATCAGAAAAAACCCGTTGGTTGGAATAGCACCAGGCAACGGTATGCGTTGTTTGTGTGGATGATGCATATACATGATAGCCTTGCGGAGAAAAGAAACATTGGACGCCATCATCTATCCAACCACCACCGCGGAGTGTCATGTCATCAGAGTACAGAACCTTGCCTGCTCCTAACGAGGTGGTAATGCCCGCTGTTGCTTGCACACGTGCTTGTGCGGCTAACGTTGCCTGAGTATTTACGGTACTTGTTACAGGTACTGTGGAGATTTGCCGAGTTGGTGATGTGTGTAGAAAATGCTTCTGTTTTAATGGTGGAACAGCAACTGTTTGCCGTCCTATGCCGACAAAAATAAGTATTGAGAGTAAGAAGAGACTGAATAATCCCATCAGGGCAGGGCGCAGGTGTGTTTTGCGCCAACGAACATCGGCTAGCGACGGAAGAGGTGATGGGGCCTGTTTGAGTGGAAAGAGAGGAATTTTCTCATCATGCTCTTGTAACTCTTGCGTCGAGAGAATATGAGTATCACGCGATACCTTCGCTAATGTGTTTGGAAATGCATCTTCTCCATCAGCGTCTAGTATCTCGTCGTCGAAAAGCTTGCGCGCGTGTTCTTGTTGCAGTGCTTTTCTATATGCTGCTGAAAGAATGCGCGCCTCTTGATAGCGCTCGTTCGGATCTTTCTCCAACGCTTTGAGAATAACATCTTCGATAGATTGTGGGATATCGGCATTCACTTGTCTTGGTGGTGTAGGTTGCGTCTGAATATGTTTTAGGGAGATCGCTACAGGCGACTCTGCTGTGAAAGGAACTTGGCCTGTAAGCATCTGATACAAAACAATACCCAATGAGTAGATGTCACTGCGGTAGTCGTGAAAACCGTTGGATTGCTCTGGTGCCATATATTCGGGTGTGCCAATCATTGCACCTGCATGTGTAAGTGACTCGGCCTCCATCTTGGCTTTTGCTAGCCCAAAGTCTACGAGGTAAGCATGACCATCTAGGCGAAGCAGAATATTTGAAGGTTTAACATCCCGGTGAACAACACCATGGTCGTGGGCATATTGCAGTGCTGAGGCAATCTGATTAAGGAAACTTGCGGCTTCTTCTAGCGTGAGTCGCTCCCGCCGTAAAAGGTAATCCCGTAGTGTCCCGCCCTCGATAAAGGGCATGACGAGATAATACCAGGGACGTTGTTCACCAAAGTCATAAAGGGCAAGAATATTATCGTGTGAAAGTGTTCCAACCGCAAGTGCTTCGCGCTCAAACCGGCGTACAAATGGTTCGTCACTTCCATAAAGTACTTTTACTGCAACCTTGCGGCGTACCCGGCGATCATAGCCTAGATAGACTTCAGACATTCCTCCTTGCGCGACACGACGACGCAATTCATAACGGCCAAGCGTTGAGCCTTCTATTCCCTTTACCACATCTTCCTCACTTCCCAAACACCAAAGAGAATTTTCTGTAGGGACCGATGTATCGCGTCCTGGTCGCAATCCACTGTAGACCAGGACGCGATACATCGGTCCCTACAAATTACTAATATATCTTACACTTATAATGACTGATTGCTATACAGTCCAGTAACGTTCGAGACAAATGGTTTCGATAGGTCGAATACCATGTGTGTATGTCTCCATCTCTCTATGCATTGTTGTCTGGTCACCAAAGGCAGGACCAATTTGTGATGTGTACATATCGGAGGCCTCTAGGCGATATGGAAGCATTTCAGACACTTCAACCAGCGCTGGTTCTAACGCTTCTCCCAGTTCTTGTATCCGTGCCTCACGTGCGCCAGCTTTAAGCACATAGGGAAAATCTTCATAAAGATAGACTTTCTTGTGCTGTTGTACGAGTCTATCCGCGGCAGAGGAGACGAGTTGATGATCGACGTGACGACCAATACCAAGAGGAGCGTACCATGCGGCATCTGGAAGCCGTTCTGCGAGAGCGACCAAATCTTGCGCTAGCTGATGATCTATAGCAAGGTCTGCATTATTTACGTCACCCCCTATTAACTGCTCTTTAGTTGTATAGTACGCAGGAGAACCACGGTAAATAGCATCAGGATAATCAAGCCAGAGATAATCGACTTGTAGGTAGTCAAGAGCGACAGCATCCTCTTTACGGCGCTCCTCTACAGCGGCATCTATACCTTGACTAGGACTAATGCCCATGTCGCGGTGAATCTGTACCCCGAGGGGGCTAAGTTGTGTATTGGCTGATGGAAAGCCACCGAAAACGGTAATTACTAGTGGGCGCAGTCCACTACTCAACTGTACACCAAGAGTGCCACCACAGGAAAAAACGACATCATCAAAATGAGGCGAAAGAAAGATGTGTCTATATTTGGTTGTAATATCGTTTAAGCTAGTAAGATGCATTATTTTTTCCTCCATAAGGACCGAGAAAAATACGTATTTCTATGTGTATAGTGTAATACTCAAAGCTGTATTAGGGCAATCGCACACCTTCGTCTGTTTTGTTCAGCAAACCATCTTTCACGAGACCATCTACAATTTCCTGTAACCATGAGAGGTCACTGTCACTAAAATCGGGCTTAATCTGAGTTCCTAACTCATGTAGTGGAAGCCGTTGTGGAGCGGGAACAGCACGAAGTAAGCTCACAATACGTCCACGGAAATAGCGGTTGCTGCTAGTAAAGGGTTGACTTTGATAGGTTGGCTTTTTCTCAGCTACTTTGCGCAACTGGCGCACAACCGCCCCCGATGGAAAGAGGCTGTGCTGGCTCATTTCGACGTATGCCTGGCAGGTCTCCTGTAATGGACATTGTACACAGCGTGGGTTGTTGCTTGTACAAATGGTTGCTCCGAGATCCATAAGGGCCTGATTCCAATTGTAGGCATCCCCTTCAGGTAGCACATGTTCAGCATGTGCAAGCATTTGCGCATCGTTAAGTTTTGGTTCAGGATGTTCCAGGCCAAAGAAGATACGATGCAAAACACGTCGAATATTCGTATCGACCGTCGCAACCTGCTTATGATAGGCAAAGCATGCGATAGCACCTGCTGTATAGCGACCAACACCTTTAAGCTTGAGCAATTCCTCGATAGTGTCGGGAATACGTCCATGATACCCCGCAATAACTTGGCGAGCAATTGATTGTAGGCGCACTGCTCGCATGTTGTATCCAAGCGGCACCCAGACAGAGATAACATCCGCGGTGGGAGCGGCGGCAAGCATCTCCAATGTGGGAAAGGCTGTTAGAAATTGGCGATACTTAGGTAATACACGGTCAACCTGCGTTTGTTGCAGCATGATCTCTGATACAAGAACTGCATAGGCATCGCTCGTCTCACGCCAGGGCAGGTTCCGTTTCTCAGCCGCATACCACAGCAATAATGAAATATGGACGCGTTCAATATACTCAGACTGAGAAGAAAGAGATGCAGAGAAAGACGGAATGCTCATTTAGGGCTTACTCGGTTTTGATGGAACTGTTCGTGTAGTCTCTTGCTGCTTCCCATTGTTTGACGACAGTTCGGCCTCTTTTACCTCGTTGCGCTTACGCGCCATAAGTGAAAATACTGTGTCGCCGCCTTCTTGCCAGCATTTTGCGTCTGGAGCTGGCAGGTTTTCGCAGAGAATCCAGTCGTCGGCACTTCTCAGCACATGCCCCTTGACACATTTTGCATACATGACATGCTCGTTTAAGTCTACGTCTCCTGGCTTCACATGGGGCGAGGCAATCTTTGGAATAAAAAATCTACACCACGGCACGATTTATGTACCTTCCTTAATTTCGATTTGTACCACCGCTACTTGTCTTCTTGACATGCTCTGATGGTAGCTTGGCCCTAATTATAGCGCATTTCACTCAAGTTTGCTACTAGCTAAAAAGCATGGGTCTCCGTCCTTGCGGGGGAAAGTGGCAGAAAAGTCATGCAACGTCTCCCAGTAAAATGCGCAAACGAAGATGGTGCCGATTGCGATAGCCATACCCTTGACGCATGATGGCTTTGGTCCGATTGTTTTTGCCTTCGACAAAGCCATGAGAAATGCGTGTCGGCAAAAACTGGAAAAAGGCCAGAATTTGCTGCCGCCACTTCACAAAGGCCGAGAGGGCTTTGTGAAGAGGAGCAAAGTCGCTCTTTTGCACCTGGTCGATCCAAGCGTCCAGACCGCAAGCCGCCGTTGCCGCAGAAGACTGAGCGTACCATGTGCGTAAGGCCTCTTTGAGCTGCCAAGCCGCCTCAAGAGCAGGAAGTGCTTCCCCAATCGTGCTGCGTTCTTGCACTTGCTTTTCTGAGAGGTCCTCGTGTGCCATCAGAAAGAGGTGTTGCTTTCCTTGCAGAAGCGGTTTTCCTTCCTTTTTGTGCGCCCAACGGGAAACAATCTTGCGAAAGGCTTTCATCACAGGTTGAATCACATGGAAATGATCGACGACGATTTGGGCCTTTGGCAAGCACAGTTCGACGGCTGGACGAAACGAGGCACTCATGTCCATCCTCACGGCTTTCACGACATCAGGATCATCCAACCGTTCAAGCAGTTTCACGACTTCTTCTTGTGTTCTTCCTTCACTCACCTCTATCACCTTGCGGCCCTCTAAATCACATAAAATCGTCTCGGAGCGGTGCCCTTTCTGACGCGCAAACTCATCAATGCCGAGAAAGCAGGGCGTTGGCAGCTTTACGGTCTCGCTCACGGTTCGCCCTTCTTTGGCGAGTTGGTCTTCAATCCAAGTGTCCAAGCATTCTTGAATGAAACGTGGTCCGGTCTCAGCTTGCTCTGCGACATGCGCGATGGGTTGCAGACTCGCCTGTTTCGCCAGAGAGTCCCGAAATCGTTTCGTGGGGCGCTTGTATTTCCCACAGACGCTATCGGGTTCGGTAAACGTTCGTCGGCAGGCCATACAGCGAAACCGACGTTTATAGAGAACAAGCCGGACGTGATACTCTCTGAACGCACTATCTCGTTTCACCCGTCCACGCGTATCATGGACTTTGACACAGACGTTCTTACACGTAGGACAGACTTGCCTGTCAGTGCTTGCTATCACATGCACCTCAAGGCTACCATCGGGATGACGACCTTGACTCACAATCTTGAGTTCTGGCAGAGCAAGTGGTACAAGAATTCCTGGCATCGGCCCATCGCCTGTATGAGGGTGGTCATCTATGGTATCCTGTGGGAGGATCACTTGTCCTCGTTGTGATGTGGCGTTTTTGTTCATACCAATCTCACGATGGACAAGCTGATTGCTCAGGGCTTGACGCTTTTTTCCCTCCTTTCCCCCGGAAGGATGGAGACCCAAAAGCATTTGCCAGGTTTTTTGAAGCGTGCGCCGCGCATTTCCCATTCCTTCAGGTAGGGGTTAGCGGCGCAAAGTGAGCATTTGACAAAGTATGGTATACCATGATATACTGAGAAGTATGAAAGAGCAACATACCAAACATGTCACCTACAAGATTGCGTATCATTTTGTGTGGTGTCCCAAATATCGCAAGGCTATTCTACAGGGAGAGATAGCTACTTTTGTCGAAAACGAGGTACGCCGTTTGTGTGCTGATAACGGATGGGAGATAGGCGCGTTAAACGTGCAAGAAGATCATGTCCATCTGTTTCTCTCAGCACTTCCAAGTGTCGCGCCCTCCCTGATTGCCAACACGTTAAAGGGAATTACAGCACGCCAAGTCTTTAAGCAGTATCCAGAGGTCAAAAAGCAATTGTGGGGCGGCTCGTTTTGGGCGAGAAGTTACTATGTGGGAACTGTTGGAGACATGACAGAAGAGACGGTCAAAAAGTATATCGAAACGGGGCAAGGCTAATGCGTAGGACATACAAATACCGCTTGTATCCCAACCGTGAAACTACGTCTAAGTTGTACTGGACGCTCAATCGGTGTCGAGAACTGTATAATGCCGCTCTCTCAGAAAGACGTGATGCATACCGCTATGCAGGTATCTCTATCAAGTACTATGACCAACAAAACGATCTGCCAGAGATACGGCACGAAATCAGAGAAGAGTATGCCGATATCGCTAGCCATGTTCTACAGGACGTACTACGTCGCTTAGACAAAGCGATGCAAGCCTTTTTCCGTCGTGTGCTAGCAGGTGAGACGCCTGGGTACCCACGCTTTCAAGGACGTGATAGATACGATAGCTTCACATACCCTGACATTGCGGGGTGGAAGTTGGAAGGCAACCAGTTACACCTCTCGAAAATAGGCACAATCAAAGTAGTCCTCCATCGAGAGATTGAGGCAACGATTAAGACGGTCACGATCAAGAAAGAGGTAGACCAGTGGTACGTGTGCTTTTCGTGTGAAGTCCCTGATGCTGAAAAACTTCCCGTGAGTTATGAGGATGTTGGGATAGATTTGGGCGTGTCACATCTTGCTACTCTGTCAAACGGGATGATGATTGAGCATCCCCGTTATCATAGACGAGCCAAGAAGAAACTAGAAGCCGCTCATCAAGCCGTGTCGAGAGGCAAAAAGGGAAGTCATCGACGCAATAAAGCCAAGCAACAGTTAGGCAAAGCGTATAGGAAGGTACGCAATCAACGTCGTGATTTCCTCCATAAAGAGTCTCGCAAATTGGTACAGCAGTATCAAGTCATGGTGTTTGAGGATATCAAGATCGGCAACTTGACTCGTAAGCCCAAGCCCAAGAAGGATGAAAAAACAGGGCAATACCTCCCCAACGGCGCGGCGGCGAAGGGCGGGTTAAACAAGTCAATCCTAGATGCAAGTTGGGGCATGTTTGTAGGTCTGTGTTCAAGCAAAGCGGAAGAGGCTGGCAGAACACTTCTCAAAGTAAGTCCCAAGTTCACGTCTCAAATCTGTTCTACATGCGGCACAGTCAAGAAGAAAGACTTGTCAGAACGCTGGCATAGGTGCGACTGTGGGGCGGAACTAGACCGAGATGTAAACGCTGCAATGAACATTCTCGCAAGAGGACAAACAACACTGGTTGGGACGCAGCCGACAAGGTAACTCTTGTAGAAGCCCCCATGTTCTACGTGGGGGTACGTCACAGTCGTTCAAGTTTATTACTAGAAAAAAGGAGCCCTAAAAAATATGTTTCATAGAGAGTCTCTACAAGAAAGAGGGATAACATTCTCCTTGACAGGTAAGTGTGTGCTTACGTATAATTAGGAGAATTCGTCTCTTTCTTATGCTATTTTCTGTTGAAATATAGACTGATGATAAGGAAAAAGAGGGCAGGGTTTATGACACAAGCACAATCATCTCAAGAAACACTTCCTGAGCAGTTCGGAACAGTTCTTCTCACGCTTGAGAAGATTGCTCAATCCTACTTCACACTTGGTCATCTTGAGCAGGCTCTTCAGATATTTCAGATCGGAATGCAGGTGCTGCACAATCCAGAAGTGACGCAAAGGGACCAAGCTGAGTTCTTGTCGCACTATGGAAATATGTTGGCCGCCAAAACACAATTCGCAAATGCTCCTGTTGAGGAGGCGTTATCTCTCTTAAAGCAAGCAAAACAACTTGCAATCGCGCTGAGTGACGTACAACTTCTCGCTGATGCTCTTGACAGTATTGGGTTTGCACAGTACGTGGCGGCTTCAAACAATCGAGCTGGCGATCCTCTTGTGTTCCGCGCCTCTTTTCAGGATGCGTTAGAACGACGGCGTGTTCTCCCTGATAATCGAGGAGTCAGCGAGTCTCTCTTCCATCTGGGCCTCACTGCTCAAGTACTTGATGAAATGGGGGTTGCACGTTCCTGTTACACGCAAGCGCTTCAGATTGCACGACAGCATGGTTATCTAGCGGAAGCGTCCGACGCACTTCGTCATCTTGGATTTCTTGAGCAAGAGCAAGGGAATATCTTCCAAGCACAGCAGTATTTAACGGAGTCACTACACCTGCGTGAACATATAGGGAAGCAGGTGTATCTTCCCTTTGCACACGTCGCTGTTGCTGATGTTTACCTCGTACAGGGAAACGTGGAATTGGCATTCTTCCATTCTCAAAAAGCGCTTGAGCTTTCCCGGGGAATGGATATCAAGAAAGCACTCATATTTTCATTGTCTAGTTGCGGTCGTGTTTGTCAAGCAAAGCAAGACGAGGAGCAAGCCAAGGACTACTTTGAGCAGGCATATGTTGTAGCACAGGCGATTGACCTTAAGTATGCGATGCATGAACTATCTTCTACTCTGCAACATCTCTCGGCCAATCCAAGAAAGTAATAGTTCTCATTGATTTTTACAGCGACAATACTTGTAAATCTTGTAAAAGCGTATTAGTAGAGACAACGGACGTTGTTAGCTGTTCAGCATCATTTCCCAGGTTACTCAAAATAGACTCTACACGCTCGACGAAATTGTTTGGCATTATCTTAAATGCGCTTGTCTGTTTGGCTAAGTTTTTCTCGCTCAAAAAATATGTTTCATTGAGTGCGTAAAGTACTTGTGTCAACATGCTTATTGCTCGCGTTACACATCCTACGGTAAAGTAAACATCACTCCGCTTAGCCGCTTTATGAGCATTCTCTAAACTGAAATTCGCAGCCCATAAGTCTTGCTGGAGTATGGCTTGTTTAAGTGCTTGAGGATAGGTAGCAACTTTTGCTTTAAGTATTGAAAGGACATCGTTAGGGTCATAGAGCGGCTGACATATACTTGTCTCAGCACAATACATGTAGCTGTAAAAGCCGTAGGGCGGTTGTTGTAGATAGTCGGTCGCAAATATACCGTTGTTGCAATCATCGAGCGTGCGCGAGACAAAATCACTGTTTCGATAGAGGAAATCCACTCGTTGTCCCCGAATGGTGAGCCAACCTCCACCATTGACCCAACGCCCCCAGCCCCTTATATCTGTTACAACTGGATTAGGTGTGTCGTTCATACGTGTGGCGATTGTACGTATATGTTCTGTATCGAGCGGCTGCGTTTCACTATAATACATAGCAATGTCAATATCTGAGTCGGGTTGATACATACCAGAGGCATACGAGCCACCGAGGACAATAGCTTGTATGCCTCGTATGGGTTTGAGTTGAGTTACAATACTTTCAATGAGTGTAGAATGTTGCATCTCATTATATCCTCTGGCTTACAACACAACGTAACCACCATGTGCCTGTTTTGAAGGCAAAAATGATGTAGAGTACCGCCCAGGCTTCGTGAATTAGGCCATAGCTTGCTGCCATTGCAAAGAAGAACATACAGGCAAGGGCAGAAAGTTGTTTCAAGCGCACATTGCGTAAGTGCCAGCGAAAACTTCCCATGCGGCTACCACGGTAGAAATAGAGAATCATGCTGGTTAGCGTGAGAAGAGCTGTAATTCCAATGATCCCTAGAATGCCGAGGACTAGGGAGAAAATAGATGTATCTGTCATGTCGTTGCCTCTCCGAGTGTTTCCATCACTTCTACAAAGGCGATCTATTCACTTAGTATACCATGAGAGCTTCCTGTAATGTATGATAAGTGGAAAGAACAATACTGTTTAGTGAGGAGGCGTGTGTGCTAGCAGAAGAACTTCATGTCGTACAGGCAGATTCTCCATCCTGGCAAGCGGTACGTCCATTTCTTTCGATAGCGCTGTTGCTTGAACGGGAAGATACCGCTGTATGGCACGGTTGGAATAAAGCGCAAATCTCAGTATTTCTCAAACAACTACCCCAGCATTGTACAATTTTAGCAGGAGTGTGGTCTGCTGATGATAACGAACAGCAGCAAGAGCATATTGCGTTGAGTTGTGTGTGTGAGGTTGGAAATGGTGAAGTGCAAACAATCCGCACCTTTGAGGCACTTCCAGGCGAGAACTTACCAGCCTATGAGGATTTAGAACCAGGGTTTGAACACGCGTTGGAGATTATGCGTGTTGTGAGGCTGACTATTGCGCCTGTTGCATGGGCGCTCTTTACAGATCAGATTACATGGAATGAGTGGATGTACACGGGAGATGAGCACGTGGTAGATAAAGGGAAATTACTGGCATCATTTATACAGCAGGGACGTTGTGTTTTGATGGGCAGTCAAACACAACAACACACTTCGTAGGAGAGAAGATGAGCACGGAACAGACAACCCCTCTAATATGGAATCCTATTTTACAACAATATTTGGTGAATGCGCCGCATCGCATGAGCCGTCGCGAAGGAACAAACGCTTGCCCTTTTTGTGCTGATATTACAAGTGGGAAAGTGGGGCCAGAAACACAAGTATGGCTGCATCCTAATGATTTCCCACCCCTACAACCACCTGTAGGTGAGGCCTATGTGGTTATTTACAACCGCGACCACAACCGTACATTTTCCCAATTGACGGTAGATGAGGTGTATGCCGTGACGCGCTTATGGCGTGATCTGTATCGAGATCTCGCATCACGCTATCCCACGGTAATGGTCTTTGAGAACAACGGTGAGGCGATTGGGCAAACGCAGTATCATCCACATGGACAGACCTTTGGCGTTTCTGTTATTCCACCAATACTAGAGCGCGAAATGGAAACCGTTGTGCAGGACGATCTTGCGGGACGAGGATGTCCCTTCTGTCGTGTCAGGAATGAACTGAGTGATGGCCTATATCAGGTTGCGGCTAACGAGCACTGGCAAGCATTTCTACCACCATATGTGCGCTATCCCTATGAGACACATCTCTATCCACGACGCCATATTGCCAATTTAGCGACCATGCAAGATGAAGAATTGCGGAATCTCGCAGCTCTCCTGTTACAGGTTGTACGTGGCTTCAATGCATTATTTGATGGCGCGATGGCTCCAATGCCATATCTGCTAGGCATACACCAGCTTGCAGATGAACGCTTTCATTTGCATGTAGAGATACTTGCTATCGGGCGTGCGCCAGGTAAACTGAAATACGCTGCCTCGTCCGAAGCGATCTGGGGTTTGTGGACAAACGACTCCTCGCCTATACAAAAAGCACAGGAGTTGCGTGAAAGTATTGCAAAGAAAGAGGGAGAACAAGGATGACGTTTCCTCAACCAGCTTTAGATGCTGCAGATAAATTTCCTATAGCCTTCGGCGACAATGTTCCATATGCTGGATCGTTAGGGATAGCGTGGGCACCTGGACGAGTCAATCTTATTGGTGAGCATACCGACTATAATGATGGGTTCGTGCTACCAATTGCTGTAGACCGTGTTGCCGCACTTGCTGGTCGGCGGCGGAACGATTCCATTATACGGCTTTGGTCGATGCAATTTGAAGAGTATGCGCAATTTTCAGTCGAAGAGTTGCCTCAGTCCTTTGAACATGAACTACGCAATCTGCCTAATTGGGCGAGATATGTTCTTGGGGTAGCTGCGGAACTAGCCTCTGCATCTTTGCCTCTATCAGGGTGTGATGCTGTGCTGAGCGGTGATGTACCACTTGGTGGTGGTATGAGTTCTTCGGCAGCATTAGAAGTCGCAACCGTTCAATTCTTTGCCTGGTTGTCACAGGGACGTTTTACTATTGGTGCAGAAAATTCGACCATGAAGCCTATGAAGGTAGCAGCTCTTTGTCAACGCGCTGAGCATATTGCTTCTGGTTTACGCAGTGGTATTCTTGATCAGGCAGCCTCATGTCTGGGTCAACCTAAAAAAGCTGTACTCATCGACTGCCGCTCTTTGGAGTATCGATATCTCCCTTTTGACGAGTCAGACCTTTCGTTAGTAGTGCTCGATACAAGCATACGTAGAGAACTTGCTAACTCTGGCTACAATGAACGACGCCGACAATGTGAAGAAGCTGTGGCTCTCCTTCGCGAGTTGATTGTCACACAAGAGTCAGAAGGAAAAGGGCAGCAGATTACATCGCTTCGTGATATCACACAAGAGCAATTTGACATATATAAGCATGACTTGCCAGAAGTTTTACGGCGTCGTGCTGGCTATATAATTGCAGAGAATGCACGTGTACTACAAGTCGCTGATCTCTTGGAGACAGGAAATATCGAAGCGATTGGGCCAATTCTCTGGAAAGGGCATGCTGGATTGCGCGATGAGTACGAGGTGAGCTCCAAAGAACTGGATGCACTGGTAGATATTGCGCATTCTGTTCCAGGAGTGTTGGGAGGTCGCATGATGGGCGGCGGCTTCGGTGGTTGCACCATCAATCTTGTGCGCAATGAAGCTATAGAGGCGTTGCGTCAAGCCGTCGAGCAACAGTATCCAGAACGAACAGGATACCAGGCAAGCATTGAGGTGTGTCATGCAGCAGGTGGACCTGGGTCTGCAAACTTAGATGGTTGAGAACATGAGAAGGGTAGCTACCATGAAACTCTTTCTATCTACTGATTTTGAAGGCACGAGTGGCATCGTCGCATGGGAGCAAATCATTGAGGGCAACGCAGAGTATGAGCAAGGGCGACGTTTGCTTACCAATGAAGTCAACGCGGTGATTACTGGTGCAATGGATGGTGGTGCGACAGAGTTTGTTGTGAACGACTCACACCACTATATGCGTAACCTGCATCCACAAGACCTTGCGGGACGAGCGACACTTATTACAGGAAAGCATAAACCCCTGTATATGATGGAGGGCTTAGATGCGAGCTTCGATGGTGTGTGCTTTGTAAGCTATCACGGCTCGATTGGGGCTGAGCGAGCCATTCTTTCTCATACCTACAATCCAGGCGCAATATGGGAAGTTCGTATCAATGGTGAGATCGTTGGCGAGTCGGGTTTGAACGCGCTTGTTGCCGCTCACTATAAGGTGCCAATCATTTTTGTAAGCGGAGATGCTGCGACGGCAGAGGAGGCAGGCTTGGTTGCCCCACAAGCCGAGAAGGTAGTCGTCAAGGAATCGAAAGGGCGCTTTGCTGCCGCGCATGTTCATCCAGCCGCCGCATGTGAGATGCTACGAGAGGGAGCCTTGCGTGCTGCTCGTGGTATGTCAGTCATGAAGCCTCCACAATTTACCTTGCCAGTTATAGTAGAGATTACGTTTCTTGTGGCTGATATGGCTGATATGGCTCTATGGATACGTGGTGTTGAGCGTGTCTCGCCACGTACTGTAAGAGTTGTAAGTGAAAATATGCTTGATCTCTACCGCTCGTTCGTGACTATTGTTACGCTTACACGCTCGCTCGTAGATCGCTAAGTAGACATGACAGAGGCTTCACCCATTGACTCCAACTCATTCGTACACAAGCTTATAGTGGGGTGAGAGTCAGCAGAGCGGGTGGGGAGTCAGGAGCATGACAGGGCTTGCCCCAATCCTGTTCAAAGCAGAGCCATCTCTTGGCAGGAGACCCACGGACGCCCACAAGGGGCTACCCTACTATATTCTCTTGCATGCTATGCACGTTGTGTATAGTAGGGTAGCCCCTTGTGGGCGTCCGGTGGGAACCCTTTCTCCTTCTGTGAACAGGATTGCCCCTTGTGGGCGTCCATGCTGCTTACTTGTCCTATGCTAGTTTACGGAGACTGGCTCTGTTGAACGAGACACTTCCTCATCTACATCGACATAGTGATTTTGATCGTGTTCGATATGCTCGATCATTGCTGTGAGAACGCTTAAGCGATGCTCGATCTCCAGGGCTTGTCCATGTAACGCGTGTAATTCAACTGACAACTTGTGAAACTGTCCATTTGCAACTGGAAAGGGTTGTACTTCTTGTTGCACTGGTACTGTCTGCTTTGAAATAGTCTCTTCCTTTGGTGCGGGAAGACTTGGTTGTATAGGTGCACCTCCGGCTGCAATCTGTGCTGTTTCGCTTACTTTTAATGGCTCATTGCCTACCTTAGGAGCAGGCACCTCTGGTGTTCTTGGCTCATCTCTAAGCACGAATACAAGCCCAAAAATAGCAAGTAGTGCAGTCGCGAATAATCCGCCAATAATTAATGTATTCACCGAATACTCCTTCCGTCTTGAACCGCTGTTGCTTGTACAATTGTACCATCAATGATACACATATCATTTCAATCGTAATAACGAAGAATTATCTGTGTGCTGGGTGAGATTGTCTACGTTATTGTGACGGGAGTTTCAATGCACCTCGCTCAAACCTACCAGGTAAGAGTTGTTGGTGTAATAGATGGAGAGTCAGGAAGTGGCTTCACAACGTCCGGCTCTACTTGTGGAAGAACCTCCGGCTCAGGAAGCTTCTCTGGAGCAGGAGGTGGAGGCGACTCGGGAATAGGTTCAGGAATTGGCTCCGCTTCGGGTAATGGCCGAGCAATATCAGGAGCTATTGGTGGTAATGGGTCTGGTAGTTGTTGTTCCTGTAAAGACATAAATGTTCTTCCTTTCCTTTCGTCGTCTTCGCACCACGCTATTGTAGCATATTTCGTTGTAGGAGTGCAGTTCTGGCTAGACGATATCGAATAACGACGACTCTTCGTTGCTATCTATACAGGATGTTTATCTCGTTCGCTTTCATGCTGATAGTCATCTAACGGTCCTGGTAAAGCGCGTTCGGCCTCATCTTCTAAACGCTTTTCGTTGCGCCGTAGGAAGATGAAAAACGCGACAAGGATGATTGCGGCTAGTACAAGTGCTGCAATTCCCACGGGGCCTGTCAATTGATGTACTCTATCGCCGAGGTAATATCCTCCTAAGCCAAAGATCGTTGCCCACACGATACCGCCTAACGCATTAAAGAGCAAAAAGTTTGCCCAACGCATACGGTTTGTACCCGCCAAAAATGCGGCCCACGCGCGCAAAACAGCAACAAAACGACCAAAGAAGACAACCTTGTCGCCATGTTTTTGAAAGAGGTATTGTCCCAGCTTGAGCTTGCGCTCGTCAAGACGTATATAACGACCGTAGCGACGCAGGAGACGGTAGCCGCCCTCCCGCCCGACCCAAAAACCAAGATTGTCTCCTAGTATAGCTCCTGTAGCAGCGGAGGCAATGATAAATGGAATAGAGAGATGATGCGTTGTACCTGCATAAATAGCGGCAATAATCAGCATTGTTTCGCCAGGAAAGGGGATACCTGTGCTTTCAATTGCTACAAAAATTAGCACTGCTATATACCCATAGTTCTCTAAAAGATGCATAAGGGAAGATGTTGTAAAGCCAAACATACAGTTTTTTCTTTCTTTGTTGTCTTTCTAAACACAAATGTAGTTATAACCTATACGCATGAAATAGTGAAAGAGTATCATTGTCGAAAAAACTCTATATCAGCTACCCTTTACTACATGAAGAGAGTGGCCCAAACGAAACATACAAGTAGTATTTTCCAGGGCATGAAGCCGTATTGTGACCTTATATATGTATCGCTCGTATGAAGGTATGTCTCAATCAAGCGGATTGTTTTGTTTTGAAGCTGCTGAAGAGTAGCAAGACATGCTACGGTAGATATTTGTGGTAATGATGGTGAACATGTTGAAGAAACTTGCGCTTTCGGACATACTGATTGTCCTGGTGATGGGCTTCCTCTTATACTACGGTGCCTCGTGGCAAATTTTTGCCTGGTATACCGATGTCGGCAAGTATGAATGTTATTCGATGGCATTCTGGCATGGAGTATCAGCACTAAAAACGCTACCGATCCCAGAAATGCAATGCCACTTTATTACACATCCCCGTCCAGAAACAATCTTTATTACGACTGATACCCTCATTCAGATTATGAATGCACATAATCTTCCGCACTGGCTTATTTCCTTTGTGTCGGCACAATCGCCGACACAACCGTTTCACGCGCTACCGCATGAGTATCCTCTGCTAACAATTCTTCCCTTTTCATTTGGGCTGGTTACAGCAGCCCATTGGTACCAGGTTGCCTTCGCTGTATCTATGGCATTGCTAGCCGGAGCAATGTATTTTGTGCTCAAAACGTGGCAATCAAAGAGGGCCGCAGTCGCTTTTGCTATCTATGTGGTCGTTGGATGTTGGGCAACTGCTGGTACTCGCTACGATATAATCCCTGCTGCTCTCTCGTTAGGAGCGTTGCTATTAGCAGAACATGGACGATGGCGTTGGGCGTATGCAGTGTTAGCGGTAGCGACTATGTTCAAGTTCTACCCAATTTTCTTAGTACCAGCGTTCTTTATTGCTCAGTGCAAATCATGTAACATGTTTTGGCATAAATGGTGGAAGGGTCTCGATACATTTGTGCTTGTTTGTGCTGTAATAACGACCTTCTCGCTCCTGCTAAGTGTAGAGGGAACACTTGGTCCTTTTGGCTATTTTGGAAACCGACCTATACAGGCTGAATCAACTGCGGCCTCAATTCTCTGGATAGCCAGCTTCTTTGGCTTTCCATTGCACTATACCGGGACTTACGGCTCACTCAACATGCTCAGTTCGCTCTCTAGTATTGTTTCGCCAATGATGACACTTTTCTTGGTTGCAGGTCTCACATATGTAGGCTGGTTGCAATGGCGCGGTAGAATTTCACTTGCTGTTTCGATTTTATTGACCTTGCTGATTGTAATTTGTACAGGCAAGGTCTTTAGCCCACAATACTTACTATGGGTTATTCCATTTGTTGCTTATATCGGTGAGTGTAACTGGCGCTGGCTACTTAGTTGGACAGGAATTAGCCTCCTCACAACATTGATATATCCATACATTTATACTGCAACAACGGTCTTTGTCAATGTTCCAACGCTTCCAACATTTAATCCCGTTGTATTTGCCCGTAACGTATCTCTTGTCGTATTTTTGGTCGTTCTCTTATATCGCAATTCAGTACAGCGTAAGAGCATTGTGATCTCTATAGAAGATATTCCTCGCTATGAGGAACGCGAAGCTATTGCTTCTATGGCACAAGCTGATTAGCAGTTTCTACCGAAGCGGAAGTGTTCTGCTGTTCACGAGCAGTGTTTTTACGAGAAAGTAAGAAAAAAAGGAAAGAAAATCTTTTCATTGCTGGCTACACCATCCATAGGTTCATGACAAAGATAAGACTAAGCGTTGCAAGGAGGGGTGGAAATGCGATCAGTATTGCCTGATGCAGGCGGGGATATTTTACTCCTAATGCAGCAAGCGTGATAAAGCAAGGGAAGAGTTCCAGGACAAAACGTTGATTGGAAATGAGTGCGTCATGCTGCCCAAGTGTTGGAGAGAGACTGGTAAGGAAAAGGAGTAAAGCGGCCCATATTGTGTAGCTCTTACGTAGTATACGCCATCCTACAACCGTTAAGACAATAAAAACAAGTGTTGCGCTAAGATCAAGCAAGGTATGGACTTCAAAGAACGAGCCAAAGGGCTGATTCCAAAAGAGTTCAAACAATGCTTGCCAGATGCCTTGCCAGGGCCAGGCGAGTTGTCGCGCCCAGTGAATTTGGACGCTTGCAAAGGCGAGAGGGTTGCCGCTTACCCGCCAGCAATATATACAGTATAACGCTGTTCCTAATGGAATAAGGACTATTTCCAATAGTCCAAATACACTCTTTCTTCTACCCGAGAAGATGTTTTCTCGCGCTAGCCACATCTCATAGGCACAAGGTACAACTAAAAAGATGCCTGCTGAACGTGTCAACGCTGCTAGTAAGCCGAGAAGTCCTGCTAACCACCATGTTTGACGGCGCAACGCCAGCAACGTTCCTGCGCTGAGCAGCAGAAAAAGGGACTCATTATATGCTGCAAAAAAGAAGAGTGCCGTAGGGAAGATGCATATGTAGAGAAGCGTACGCCTCCCTACCTGTTCGCCCAGAGATTCAGTTGCAAGTTGGTAGAGTACAAAAAGTGCCGCGAGTAATGCTCCATTACTAAGAAGCGTTCCGACGAGCAGATAGCTCCAACTTCCCAATAGGGACGAGAAAACAGCTATGAGCAAAGGAAACAAGGGGAAAAAAGCGAGATCATAATGTGTTTGATAGCCGTGTTGGGCAATGGCAAGATAGCGCGTAGCATCCCAATGATTCCACGAGGTAAAAAAGGTCGCTGTATCAACTGGCGTGCTTGAATATTTAGGCGCAGTAAGCAATATATAGCCAAAGTAGGTGACCATCATCAAAATGAGTCGCGTTACAACAAACAACGCGATGATGTCACGAGTAGGTGCGCGTTTCATAAGTCCTTTTTCAGAATAGTAAAGAGTTTGAAGCGTAGAGCAAAGGTGTAATGAATTACAACACTACTACACGGTCAACCTCCATATGTCAGAGAAACCAGGGCACCCACAAGGGGATGCCCCTCCCATACAAAGGCACGTCATAGGCTCGTTCGTCTATGGGAGGGGCATCCCCTTGTGGGTGCCCTTGACCCAGCTTTGACGGAGTACTACAGAATGTTTACGATGCTGTAGAGCGTGCAAGGACATAACAATAAACAGTGCTACCACCAGAAACAGTATGTACAATGTGCCACGACGAAGGCAAGGCAAAGCCGCGCTGTACTAAATGCATAGGCCATAGCAGGTAATTATACTGTTGATAGGTGTCTCCGGCGTGTGTCTCGCTTAGCTTAAGTCTGTTTGGAAGGTCGCTATTATAACTATACCACGAGACGCCATCCCTGCCATTACTTAGTGTACCGAGAACTGCCGCTAACCCTACTTGTTGAGTTCCATGTGTTTGCGCCGCTATCCATTGTACCGCCTCACGGTACCCGGGATACGCAACTTGTAACACGGCGTTTTCACCAGGGAAGAACTCACTTGTGTAGCCCTCTGCCGCATACACTGTAGTGAGTCCAAAGAGGTGAGGACCTACAAGCACAAGGGCAAGCAATGCTACCGCAATAATTGGATACGCATGCAAGATGTGCGAACGGTGTGGAACTGGTGGAGCGAGTAAAGCGTCGTGTGGCACGGTAACATCTGTTTTTCTTGGAAAGAGAGCAGCAAGTGATCCGCGTTGATAGCGTAAGAGGCTAGCAAGCCCTGCGGCTCCCGCAAATGCGACAGGTGACGCTATTGGAAGGTGGTAGTGTGTACCAACGACGATGTTGAGCAGGCTGAACATGCCAAGTAGAGAGACAAGCCAGATGCATAGGAAGGATGTGCTGGTTGCTTCACTCGCTGTAATTTTTCCTAAGTGAAAACGTATCAGTTGTAGAAAACCGAAGACTACAAAAAATGCGGCAGGAAGCGTAACGAATGCACTGATTTTCGCGAAGATGATATAGAGAATAGCCCAATGTGGAACATGCAAATCATAGCTTCCCGCGAGAAACGTGAGATGTCCGTTATATGAGTGGTCCCATTCAAAGCGAAAGCTGTGTATGAGCAGGCTCATTGGATGAGGCCAAATCGCAGGATCGGCTGCAAGAAACGCAGCCAGTGCGAGAATGGCTGCTGCAAACCACCAGAGCCACGGTATACGTGGACGTTGCGCTACAGGTATGTTTGGCCGGATCGCAAAGAAATAGTAAACGGTGAAAATGACGATACCTGGAATAACAAGAACTGCTGTATATTTGCTAGCGGCACCAAGCCCTACGAGGAGCGCAATAACAAGATAGAGCCACGGACGACGAACCGCATGCCAGGTCAGCAGATAGGCGATGGTGATGAGAGCCGTCATGCTCATATCCAGGTACGCCAATGCACTGAAATAGACTAACCAGGGACTTACGGCAAGACACAATGCGGCTACAAGAGCGACAACACGTCCAAAGGGAGCACGTCCTAACCAATATATTGAGACGATAAGTAGTGTACCCATAAGTATGCTAGGTAAGCGAGCGGTGAGCAATTCTGGTAGTGGGTGCCCAACTGCCTGATTGAGTGTAAGCGACAGTCCGATAAGCAGCTTTACAAAAGGAGGATGCTCATAATTGTAGCTCCATTGACTTGAACCGATGTGTAAATGTGTCAAGAGCGGAAAATATATTTTGCCACCGAGAATGTAAACGACTTCATCCGTGACTATATCGAGCTTCATCGCAAGTAGCAAACGCGGCAAAAAAGCAATAAGTGCAAGTACAGGTACTACTCCTCCCTCGACTAGAGATGCTACAAGACGAGAGGGTGAAGAATGTTGCCCTTGCATTGGTTGATCAGATTGTGGCAATGCTTGTTGCTGCGTAGTATTATCTGTTTTAATATCCATATTTTTGTTTGATAGATACCATGATCTAATTATGATGAGCTAATAGTGTGTCGGGGCCGATTTATTGCATCCTTGTAGGCGGTCAAAGTGCAAGCAGGATATGAAACATTGATCGCTACAAAAAGCACATTGTGCTGTTTAGCTAAGGCGTAGTATAGCATGTTGTGAGGTTGAGCGTCGATCCATGTAGTACTTACAACCTGACGTATATCCTCTTCATTAAGTTGCAAGAAAGGCTGTATGATATGCCAGTAGTTGAGACCAAGCCATAGGAGAAACAGTAAATGCACGTTCAGGCTGAGTTCCATCAAGAGCCATTTGAGCATGAGCAATAGTCGCTGCCCCATGTGTACTGTTTGTTGAAAGCGTACCTAATTCTTCTGCAAAAGGCAAGGTGTAGCGTAGAAACTCATCGCCTTGAACTCTAGATATGTATGTCCAAATGGTGAAGCGTTTGTCATCGTTTTATCGTCAGCAAAGCAACTAATACTCTCAGCATACATTTGCAGCAGCAGTTAAAAGGTCTGACATTGCTTAAAAATGTCAGACCTTTTAACTGCTGCTGCTGTTAAGTAATAGCTCTACCACTACACGCACTCGCGTAAGGAAAGACTTCCGTTTACGCTGCGTAATTTCATGAGTGCGACGACTTCAAGCTGGCGGACGCGCTCTCTGGAGATGCCTAGTTCTTTACCCACTTCGAGAAGGGTACGACTACGCCCATCGCCGATACCATAGCGTAATGTGATGACTGCGCGCTCACGCGGTGTTAACGTGGCTAATGCTCGATGCAGTTCCTCGCCAAGCAGATGTTGCGAGGCTGTTTCAGCCGGTGCTGGTGTTGTACTATCTTCAAGTGTATCTGCAAGCGAGTAGCGAGCTTCTTCATCAACAGGAGCATCCAGTGAAACTGGCTGTTCGATGACTCCGAGCAAGTCTGCAACTTCATCAACACTAATGCTACACGCTTCAGCGATCTGCTCTGGCAATGGATCAAGTCCATTTTCTTGTGAAAGCTGTGCCGCGATACGGCGCACCTTGCGTAGGCGTGTCGCGACATGCTCTGGTAGGTGAATGAGACGCGATTGCTCACCAGCAGCACGGCTCACCGCCTGCCGAATCCACCACGTTGCGTAGGTTCCGAAGTGGCAGCCACGCTGGTAATCGAATTTTTCAGCCGCACGCATCAGGCCCAAGTTGCCCTCTTGAATGAGGTCAATCAGGGGAACACCGGTGCTTGTATAGCGACGAGCTATGGCGATAACCAGACGTAGATTTGACTCTATGAGCTTACGCCTTGATCGCTCATCACCGGCTGCTGCTCGCTGGGCAAGATCAATCTCTTCCGCGTGTGTGAGCAGGCCAAGCCCACGAATATCTCGCAGATAGCTTTGAAACGCGTCTTCATTCCCTGTCGCTTGCTTCGTTGCAGGGGTTCGTGTTGAGCGTGCGCGGACAGGACCTTCTGCTATATCGCTTTCGCCTAATTCGTCTTCTCCATCATCCAGAAGCGTCTCATCATCTACTACCGAGTCAACTTTCATAAGCGGCTCAGTATGACGTTCTGATTTCTCTTTGACCAACGATGTATCTAAGTCTATATCAAAAGCAGACGATATAGCAGAAGAAAACAAGTCCAAATTGTCTATATTTGTATGTAATGTAGCTCTACGAACATCACTGACAGGATTATCAATAGCCATAAATCCATGCTCCCTTCAGGAAACCTACCAACAAAATCAGCTTGTCGGATTCCATATGGCTTCGGGGTCAGCACTCATAGGCAGAATAGCACTTGGTGCCGATGTGTACTTATCCTTTGTTTTTATGTTTACTTTATATTCTAAAATATCGAGTGGCCTATAGCGTCGGGTGTTTACCTTACATCTTCTCAGGTTGAAACCTGATATTTCACCATTTTTGCTTCCCTGTACGCACTCTTTATGTACGAAGACGTATACATCATGGTAAACACTTCAATGATACTGTAGGAGGTAATACTATACCAGTGTAGAGACGCTAGAAAAGGTACCAATAAGGTAATGTTATGAGGTCGGATTTGTCTCGTCGATGTGCTTCTGAACATCGTGCTGACTCCACGTTGGCATAATCTTTTCTCACTTTCTCTATTGCCTGTAATAAATATATGAATATCTAAATGCTTTCACGTCGTTTATGATGGAAAAGTTTCATTGTGAAGCCATAAACAGAACAGGTGACGTAAAGGAACGACTTTGCAGCAACGCTGGAAATTGGTCCTGTGTAACCTTCCATTTTATGTAACCTTGTGTTACAATACGTTCTACGTAAGTAACACTCCTATCCTCATACGTTACTTGCTGGGAGCGATGATGCTCTGAGGCGATGATGCGTCGTTTTGTGGATGCCGTATCACCGTGGCTTTTGACTCACCAATCAAAGCACCACTAGATGCGAAATTCCCCTTGTGTGCTGTCTCTTGTTCTATTGTATACGTTGTGTATACAATCAGCATCTCATAGGAGGAAACTTCATGACCAGTAACGAATTCCGCCGCCCTGTCTCCGTCGATTTTGCTCCTCGCGGCAGTGCCTGCGAGTGGTGCGGCAAACCTGCTGAACGCCAACTTACCGCTATCGGTGGCAGTTTCCATAATGAGAGCGGTGTGTTTTGTAGCCCCTGCGGTGAAAAATTCTCACAGGCCGTTATAAATTCTGCGCAAGCTACGGCTCAGACTCACCTACATACTCTATAAAAAGAAACATGTCTAGTTAAAAAGCGACCCTACCTCTTCTATGAGAAAGATAGGGTCGCTTTTCGTATTTAGCAGTATTGCTATGCGTAGCGTTTCATATACTGGTTGATATCGAATGCCTTGGCTTGCTGCACCAACTGATGTGCCGCTTGATCCATCGTCGGACGCTCTTGCTGGTACAGGAGACCGATATGCTGTTTGTCCGTCTCCATTGCTAATGCCATTGCCTGCACTTTATTTGTAACATCATGGTCAGCCGCAATTGGTGTTACCGAGGCATCCCATGCATCAAAGGTATGGTAAAACGTTGGACAAGGACTAAGAACATGGATGAACGAAAAGCCTTTATGCTGAATACCCTTTTCGATCAGTGCCGCTAACTCCTTGGGTTTTGCTGAATATCCACGCGCGACGAAACTTACGTTCAGCGTAAGTACTGTTGCAAGAGGGTTAAACTGTGAAGCTAGCAAGCCATAGGGAGTAGACTTTGTGACATGCCCTTGCGGTGATGTTGGTGAGGTTTGACCTTTTGTAAGGCCATAAATTTCATTATCCATAACCACAACAGTAATGTCAATATTGCGTAAGGCTGCATGGAGCAAATGGCCTGCACCGATGCTAAAGAAGTCGCCATCACCGCCGACTGCAAGAACCGTCAGGTCAGGGCGTGCCATCTTTAAGCCTTGTGCGACAGGTAATGCACGTCCATGCACCGTATGAAAGCCAAACGTCTTCATAAAGTGAGGGAAGCGGCTAGAGCAGCCAATACCGGATACCACAACTGTCTGGTCGGGCGCAAGCTTTAGGCCAGCAAGCCCGCGATAGGTGGCATTGAGTACGCCGAAGTCTCCGCATCCCGGACACCACGTTGGCTTCACCTCGCTCTTATAATCTTTTGGTGTAGGATTATTGATAACAGACTGCGTCATTATGGATGAACCTCCTCGATAGCCTGGAAGATATCAGCAGCAGTAAAGGGAATACCGCCGAACTTGTTGATACGAATAGCTTGCAAACCGTATTTTGCGCCCAGTAGGTTCGCCAACTGTCCAGAGTAGTTGCACTCTGCTACGATCACCTTACGAACTGAACCAATAAACGCGCGAATAGTCTGATCTGGAAGTGGAGAAAGCACTCTTGGGTGCAATGATGCGACTTTATATCCGTTGGCGCGTGCGTGGTCTATGGCTTCTTGAATCGCGCCCTCAGTCGAACCCCAGCCAATAATACCAATAAGAGCGTCATCATCACCATAGCGGGTAGGTGCTGGTAACTCTTCAGCAGCGGTTTCGAGCTTGCGATAACGTTTCTGCATCATTGCTACATGATCTTCTGGCTCATAGTCAGGATGCCCATGCTCATCATGTTCTAAACCTGTAGCCGTATATGCTGGCGCGCCCATGCCAGGTGTAGGAATTGGTGAGATACCATTGTCTGTATATGCGTAGCGCGAGTATATCTGTCCTGCACCCACTAGCTCTTGCATCTGTGGTTGAACGCGCTCTTGTAACGCTTGTGCCTGGAAGACACTCCGCTCAACGCTCTCTACACGTGCTGTTAACGATTGATCGGTTAAGAAAAGCACAGGCATTTGATAACGCTCCGCCATATTGAATGCCAGGATCATCAGGTTATAGCAATCGGCTACATTAGCAGGAGCAACAACAATACGAGGAGTATCGCCATGTCCACCGTTAAGCGCGAAGCTCAAATCGGACTGCTCCATCTTTGTTGGCATACCTGTACTGGGACCGGAACGCTGTGCATCAACAATCACCGCTGGCAACTCTGCCATCGACGAGAGCCCAATTAGTTCTGTCATCAGCGAAAAACCAGGACCAGAAGTTGCCGTCATCGCGCGTACACCACCATAGGACGCTCCCAAGACAGCAGCCAGTGCCGCCATCTCGTCCTCTGCTTGGAGAAAGGTGCCCCCAACTTGTGGTAGTTCCTTTGCCAGTGCCTCCATAATATCGCTTGCAGGCGTAATAGGATATCCCGCAAAGAAGCCGCAGTGGGCAGCGAGCGCACCTGCAACAACCGCTTGATTGCCGTTCAGTACCACACGATCAGCCTTCTCGACAGCCCCAAGTCGGTACGCATCCTGTTTCGTGATGCGTTCAGTAACATATTTTTTTGCAATATCCAATGCCAGCATATTCTTTTCCATCAGAGTATCATTGGATTTACGTGATTTAGAAAGTTTTGATTGGACAACCTGAACGATAGCCTCTATTGGTGGACCAAATAGTCCTGAGATAGCACCGAGCATAACCATGTTCTTCGTTTGGAAGAGTTGTATCTCTTTTCGGGCAATTTCGTTGAAGGGAATGGCATAGGCAAGCTTGTCATCTGCTTCAAGGATAAAATCGGAGGGGTCGTAGATAAGGACACCACCAGCGCGAAGATCACTAATGTTGCGGTCATATGCCTCTTTATTCAGACAAATGAGCACATCAGCAAAATCGCCCATTGACTTCACTGGTGCATCGCTAATGCGTACCTGGAAAAGACAAGGGCCACCGAGAATTTCGGCTGGAAAGGTGCGGAAGGTATACACATGATACCCCCAGCGTGCAGCGGCGAGCGCGAGAATGTCTCCACCAGAGATGGTGCCCTCACCTGACTCGCCGCCAATACGAATAGTGACTTCATTCACCATTGAATGCTCCTAAAAAAAATGGAGACCGCGCTACACATGCAAAGAGAGCGCGGTCCTGTAGTCGTACAAGATATCAGTTAGAAAGCTAAAAATCCTTTTCTGCGCCCTGCCACATTCTGCGCAGGGTGAGCAGAACCGTGCGGTTACGAGTATTATAGCACAAATTGAAGGGATGTGAAGGAGTATATACTAGGTTCAGGGTTGGCATGACGGATGCGACTAGTCGCATCCGTCATGCCAACCCTGAACCGTAAAAATTCCCTCTTCACAAGAGGGAAGGCATATGCTATAATCGTTTCTGCAAGGGCCCATAGCTCAGTGGTTAGAGCTGCCGGCTCATAACTGGTAGGTCCCTGGTTCGATCCCAGGTGGGCCCATTTATAACTCACAATCCTTTGCCATCCTGTATCCTTTGTATGGTAAATGTTATAATTATAGTAGAGTCGAGCCATATGAAAGAAAGAAGGTATGATACTACGGTACAACTTGAACCTAAGCAGGTTATAGGTGCTTTCTTAAGCACTCCTCGTGAAGGGATGCGAGTAAAAGTAACGACAGTACGCTTTCTTAAGGAACGCACCATCACTGGTTACCAGCTTCATGCTGTGACCTTTGAGGATGAAACTGGTCAACAGCACTATGGTGACTTCTTCCTGGGACAGGATACGGCAGGTACCTGGCATGTTAGTGGTGCTGGTTGGGGGGAGAAAGTTCCAGTACGCAACCAACCTTGGCCTAATTTAGGAGGGGGGGAGACGGAAACATTTTTTTCGCTGGTGGTTATGTGAGCGATAACGGGCTTGGTGTTACGCTTGCACGCTTGATAAGCAACAATGGTGTTGTGCTGGAAGATACTGTAGAGAACGGGATGATTCTGTTTGTAACAAACCAAAACGTAGAAATGCCAGTACAAGTCGAGTTATATGATGGCGCGAGTAAACTGGTAGGCAGTCATAGGGCATTACCAGAATCAGGTTTACCGTAGATTGCAAACGAAGAGGAACTTAGGCTATGTTCCTCTTTATCACTTCAAGGTTCAGGTCATCCTTAGTAAACTAACTAATCTAGTTACTATTCCCCTTTGGTCGTTCTATGTACCATTCTTGATACTCGGTACAACGCCTCTCGTCATCAAACCTAAGGACAAAGATGTTGTCGAACTCGGTTTTGAGCGTTTTGCCGTCTTGCTCAAAATAGAGACTCCGTCCATGAACTACTGCGCGATCCCCTTCAATCAAAATCGGTTCATAATGACCATCGTATGTGCCTTGAGGATCAGAATTATCTACCCAAAGAGCGACAATAGCGGCGCGTCCGCGTACTGGCTCACGGAATGGATGAAATGAGTAGCTTGCATCCTCGCAAAAAAGTTCGCCAATAGCCCTTTGGTTATACGTCTTCCACGCTTGTACATAAGCATCTAGCCAAGCCTTTACACTCGCTATATCAACCATGAGTTTCTCTTCTTTCTAAACGCTGGTACAGATATTACTTTTCAAGAAGCGTTTCCTTCCTGTGATCTTACTCTAGAAACAGGTCAGAATGAGTCCTGATTACCCGTCTTTTTAAGAAAAACAGATAATAGGTAGTGCTTTCGTTCTTTCTCTTTATGTGCGTATAATCAAGATGCAAGAAGCTATATAGGAGAAGCTATGTACAGGAGACACCAATGATAGATATTAGCCGATATGATATTAGTCCATTTTTAAATGCATTCGATGATGGCGTTTGTTGTTTAAGTGTACATGGTGAACTTCTCTATGCGAACGAGCTTGCATATAAACATTGGCATCTCCATCAACAGCACGCTAGTAAACTTCTCTCTCTTGCGCCAGTAACTCGGGCTTTGGCGGGAGAGCAGGTTCACCATGTGTTGATTAACAGAGATGAACGGCACGTCCTTCTGCTCAACACGCTTCCTCTTCATAATAGCGGGGGCGACGCGGTCGATGCCGTCGTAATTATTTCACAAGATGTCAGTGAGCATGCTTTACTGCAGAAACAAGCCGAACTCTCTTTAAACCTACTGGTTGAAGCGGTCATGGTAACGCAAGATATTCATGATACCGACGAAGCTCTACGACGCATTGCCTCACTGCTTCCTCAACTTGACTCGGTTGATAGCAGCATTGCCTTTCGTGTTAATGAGAAAACAGGAGACCTTACACTCGTTGCACTATTTGGTTCCAGCCATCAGAGTTATGAAGAGTGGCATGCAGAACTTGCCTCGATAGAACTGAATACTGAACATGCTTTACAATCATCACCAGCATACATGCGAGCGCTGCGCTTAAGGACTCCCATTATGATTGATAATACATCAATGCCTTCACGCAAGCGCTCTCATCAACTAAGTGCTGCTATTTATGCACCCGTCTTGCTGGATGGGCATGTACTTGGACTCCTCGGCGTTGAGCGACATCGCCCTCTTGAAACCGCGGACACATACTTTCCGCAGTGGAGTGTTGATTTACTCAAAGCTCTAGCACGTCTGGTGAGTATGTCTATTGAAAGAGTATCGCTTTTCGATAAATCGGAACATCAACAAGAAGAAATCGAAACCGTGCGTGCGCTCCTTCATCAAAAGGAAAACTTCCTCTCGCTCACCGCGCACGAACTAAAAAATCCACTTACCGCTATCCGTGGACAAGCACAGGTTCTGCAGCGTCGTATTAAGCGTTTGCATCAATCCGCGACTGAAACAAATCATGAACTTCTACGCGGAGTGAGAAGTATTGAACACCAGACGAAAAAAATTGAACATATGATTAACGCTCTTATGGATGTGAGCAGATTGGACCTTGATCGTCTACAACTAGAACTGAAGGAGATTGATCTGCTTCAACTTGTAAGGCAGACGTTGGAAGACTACACACTCATTGCACGAGACCACGAATTACGCCTCTTCGTCAATGAGCAACCTGTGGCTATTAGCAAAGATGAGGCCGAGAATACGATACAGAAGCCGCTAAAGATAAAGGCAGATGAGGAACGATTAGAACAAGTATTGATCAACTTACTGAGCAATGCCGTCAAGTATAGCCCAAACGGCAATCCTGTGACGGTATCGCTTCGTAAGACCGATGAAGGCACTATTGAAATTGCTATAGAAGATCAAGGAATCGGCATTCCCCCTGAGGAGCAGGCACGGCTCACGGAACGTTTTTTCCGTGCTCAGAATGCGCAGAGTGTCGATGCAAAAGGGCTAGGGTTAGGGCTCTATCTTGTGAATACGTTAGTTACAAAACATGGAGGCTCCCTTGCCATAAGCAGCGAAGGTATTCCTGGAAAGGGCAGTATCTTTACCGTAAAACTGCCGTATAAGGCAGAGTAAAGCTATGCATATGGTAGTTCGTTCAATCATTTCCCATAGATAGCGCTAGCCAGCAATTGTGTAATTCCCTCCTGGTAGGCCCACATGCTTTTTTCTTGCATCTTCCTCACAAGGGCTGCAAACATGGTTGGTAGCGTGCTAAGCATTGCTAACTCTTTTGGCAAGGCTGGTACTCCGCCATGGTGCAGTGCAGTTCCATAGGCATCACTATCAAAATGCCAAAGATGGCAACGTTCAGGATAGCGTTCTATGAGGTATGCCGCAATCTGTAATCCCTTCAGGTCAAAATCACCACTATAGTAGAGCTCGTTATCGGAAGATTGTGCGAGTAGCAAATCAAGGAGCATAAGTGCAGCAACACTAGGCCAACCCGAAGTACAGACCAATGTGGGTGACGTACCTCCATGCTTATGGTGTTCAACAATCTCTTCAAACACCTGTGGATTTTCACACACGTAAATACGATTGTTTGCTGGGACAATAGATTGCCACTCAACGACCTGTCGTAGTGGCAACAGCAAGACTCGCTCTCCAGCAACTTGGAGTAGCGCGTCGATTTGACCATGAGCATCTACTGCTTTAACGAGGTTAAAGACGGCAACACTTGAGGAAATTGTATCGACACGTAGCCCGACATCAGCATATAAGCGGAGCTCCTGCATGCGGTCTTGTGAGAGCCGAGGGGCAAGTTCCTCATGTTCAGCCTCATCTCCGGGAATGTTCTCTCTATTATGAGCAAGATCGCTTAGAGCAAACAAGAAGAGACGACCAGCACCTGTGTCGGTATCGAGTGCATGCGGATTGCCACTTATACGCTGTGCAAAAAGAGCCAGGCGTTCAGGCTTGTCAGGAGAAGGAAGTTCATTGAGTGCGCGTGTAACGCGTTGTATAACTTGCAACTGCTGTTCTTGCTCATCTTTTGATATATTCTTGTAACGCGTGTAGAGCCACTCTACACCATGCCGCCCTTGCGTAAGCCACAGATAGCCTCGTGTTCCTGTGGCTACTTGCGACACCGTTGTCTGTAACGCGGTCCAAAAATCGGCTTGATAGGTTGCATGAGCGGCACGTTGTTCTTTGCGCGTCACAAGGGGCTGATCGGGCAGAAAGGCGTGTAACACTTCGGGGAGCGTACAGGCAAATCCACTTTGTCTGAGTGCAGCATCAACATCTCGAAGACGTACTCTAAGCGTAGTGCCATGAAATGGAGCTTTTCCTAGAAAGCTTGCTAGCTCTCGCCGCTCATTGATCGTACTCTCCTCCACGACAATTTGCCCACCAACATCGCCCACTTCGATATACTTCTCGCGCATCCTTTCCAGAATCCGTGTCAAGCCGACACGTACAAAAAATGCAACAGCCCTTTGCACGTTAGGGGTGGAGTCTCTATCATCAGGCATAGAAACCTCGCTATTTCTGCCCGTTTTGCATATCTTGACTATCGCTCCAGAACGATGCCGATGCTGTAGCAAAAGGAGAGCCTTTTTCATGTAGCATGAGATAGCGTGCGCTCGCTGGAATTTTCGCTCCTGTACCACTCACCTGTGGCCCTGTCATAATCCACTGGAAGTCTTGTGAAACAAGAAATTCCATGATGCGCTGCGTGTTGGCGACGCTGACCTTGTCAAATGCTTCGTCAAGTGCAAGCAACCGTGGCGCACCTGGAGCGGCAACTCTATAGAGTGCCCCTAATGCGGCAAAGAGTGGCACATATAAGGCAAACAATTGTTCTGCACCGCTGCGTGTTCCCGCCACACGATCAGTGAGACGCTGGCGCTGACCTCCTACTGCTGTTACCCACACATCAAAATGGAACCACTCCCGGTAATCAAAAACCTGCTCTAAGGCGTCCATAAAATTCATATCTGGTATCTCTTGCTGCCGTATACGTACCGACTCAATCTCCTGGCGAAATGCCGCCATCAATGTTTCGCTCTCTTCCGTCGTCAATGTTTGCACAGGTTTACGCAAGAGCTTGTACTGTTGTGCGAGATGCCCTCCCAACATCGCTGGATCGAACTCACTCAATGGCTTCCATTGCAGTGAGTAATGCTCACCAATCATGGGTAAGCCGCTAAGCACCGTGTTGATCTGTTGCACCCACTCCTCTGCCTCAAGAATATGAGTACGAATAGCCTCCGCGATCTCTTGTAACAGAAAGTCTTCAAAGAGTTGTCGCTCTTCCTGACCCAGCAATGTACGCTGCATCTCTATGCGCTCGCTTAACAGTTCTAGCAGCTCAATAGGTCTGCTTTTGTTTTCGTTTAAGAATTGCACACGTCCTTGATCGTCTAGATCTGGCCCATATTCAAGCAAAAATGCTTGCTCTCGGTTGAATACTTTTGAGAGCGCGCTATATGCATCGCGGTAAGCAGTATCTAAACGTTCCTTACGCGTGAGAGTGGTATCATCGCCTTCACGCGAAACATCTGCGATCACTCTCTTCGCCGCACGTATCGGTCCCGTGTTCTCATTCTCTGTAACAAGTTGCTGTACTGCTACCAACTGTTCCACTGGATACGCTATTAATGCTTGTGTAAAGCGGTCCTGTCTCTCAGTGCTCTCAGCGTGCGCGAGCTGCAACTGAACTTCGATTTCTGTTAATTGCGCCTGTGCATTGTTGGCACGTTCATCAGCACGAATAAACGACGCTCTTGCATCTTCAAGCTGCTTTGAGAAGTCTTCGTTTTGTTCTCGCAAGCTCCGTAGCCGTTCGCCAAGCCCCTCTACATCCGTCTGTTCAGCGATGTGTTGTAGTTCTTGAAACTCGGCCTTTGTCTGCACTGCTTGTTGCCGCACCCGCTCGTATAACACTGCGCTATTTGCTTCATTGCCTCTTGCAGTCTCTAGGGACGTTTTGTCTTTCTGATAATCACTCCACGTGCGTATAAGCGTGCTGAATTGCACCTGCAACGTCTTTGCCTGTGTTCTCAAGTTCATCGTTCCCTCTAGCGCACGTTGCACGTGCTTTGTGCCTGTCGCTAACGGGCCAATGCCTTGACTCTCACGCTCTAACTGAACAGCAAAACCGGTGTAAAGCTGTCGCGCCTCCTGCGCTTGCTGTCGCGCCTTCTGATACTTCCCGCTTACGTCATCCAGCGCAAATTTCGCTTGAGAAAGTTGCGCGTATTGCTCCTCTATGCCACTGTCTGGTAACAATTTGCGTACCTGAGCTTGTTGCTCTTGTAACTGTGTAAGTTGCTGCTCAAACTCCGCGAGACGTTGATGAAGAGAATGTACCTCTTCTTCGAGACGCGTGCGTTGTGCTTCAAGAGCATCAAGTTCACGCTGTTTGACACGAATACGCGTTCCCTTGCCAATACACAGTGCCTCACCGCTGCCTGCGCGTCCGGCAAGCAAACCATGTGTCCAGGTACCATTCTCTGTCAACGAAAAGTTTGCAGTAGCCATGACATGTGCTTGACTCAGTGTTGCGAGAATATTATCTGCAATAGCTTTCCACTCTACGTGGGTAGTATCCTGCAAATCGTCTTGAAACGCTTCATCAAACCGTAGCCAGCTTTGGAGTTCTGTTTGTTGCTGTTGTCCCTTGCTGTCGATATGGTCTACGTCTAAGCGGCAGTCGCTTAACCCTTTAGCGGCAAGGAGAGTATTGGCTTCTGCTACTTGTGTAGGGGCAACAACTAGCGCATCAAGAAGACCCGCATCCTCTAACATGTACTCGATACGTCCAGCGTCTTGACTGTTGAGACCAGGCACGAAATCAAGGAGCGTATACAACGGAAATGCAGCAATACCTTGCTTCACAAGCTCACTACGCGCTTGTGTGCGACGACTTGAACGCAGCGGAACATACTCTGGTTCAGCGCGTTTGCGCTCATATTCCTCTTGTAGTGTAGAAAGTTGCTGACTCTTGCTTCCCGTTAATAATTGTAACTCATTTAGCTCACCCTGTGCCTGGTCGGCGGCATCAAGGAGTTCGCGTTCAAGGGCTGCAATAATTTGACGATATGCGCTAAGCGCACTCGTGACGGTTGAGACAACTCTTGTCGTATGCGAGCCATCTTCCAAGCTGTCTTCTCCTGCTTGCGTGTCCTCATCAAGCGCGATCATCGCAAGCGAGTTATCAAGGGCTTCAGAAGGAAACAGTCCATTGTCTGCTGCTATCAAGCGTTCAAGCACCTCATTGAGTTTCTGACGCGTTTCATATACACGATCTTGTATTACTTGAAAGCGGCGACGTGCTTCGTCTAGCTCCTGAAAACGCGTCGTTTCCAGGCTCCGTGCGTTTTGTAGCTTATCATCTGCCTTTTCGCGCTGCTGATGTAATGCTTCCAGGCTTCGTAGCCAGCTAATACGTTCCTGTGACTGCTCTCCTACTAACATGGGTACTGCTTGTGGCATCTGGGGGGTGCTAGCTGTCTCCGTCGATGTAGTGGTAGTCGAACGCAATGCCTCCTCTAACTGAAAAGCAGCAAGCTCCCAATAACACTCGTTAGCGGCAAGTGTACGTAATTCTTCAAGCTGTGCAATACTGTCGGCCTTCGTCCTTGTAAAACTCTCTTGCTTGCTTTTTAACGCGTCAGAGAGAGTATTCAATGCATGGCGAGCAGACGCTACACTTTGCTCTTGCAGGTGCATTTGTGCTTCGCTCTCGTGCGTTCGCTCTCGCGCGGTTTCTAGTTGTTTTGCGAGTTGCAGTCCTTCGCTATTCTCTAACGCCCGAATCTGCCCGCCTATTTGCGAGAGTTGTGCCTGAAGCGATTGCGAACGTGTATCAGCCTTTTTTCGCTCTGTGTCGGCCGCTGTTACATCCCTGCGCAACCTCGTTGCTCTACTTTGAATTGTGTCCTCTGCCTGCTGTGCATCGACATACTCATTCCCTGCCAACTGTACTCTAGTAAGCACAAGATATTGCACCGCTTGATGCAAGCGATCAGTAGAATCATATGCCTCTTGAATCCGCTCGATCTCGCTTTGAATCGCGTCGATGCGTTCAATTGTTCCGATCACACGGTGCGTTGTCTCGCTAGAGATTTTGCGTAGTGACTGCTTAAGATACTCATGCACACGCGAAAAGTTCAACTCCGTGCTCAAATTGGGACGACGAAGGACAAGCAAAAGATTGATTAACTTCTGAAAATCTTTGACATCGGTAAACCCGAACAAATGACGACCCACCTGTCGCTCGTATTCGGCCTGCGACTCACAAAGAATGCCGTGCCCCTCTAGTATTTGCTTAAAATGAGCATGATCGTAAGCGCGTTTCTCCTGTTTATTACCTGTATCGTATGCGGTGTGCAGATCATATTCAAGACGCGAGCCATCGGTAATCAAAAAACGTAAGGGACGAATGCGATCACTAACATTTGCGTTGCCTGCCAAACTTAAACCGATAGTGAGGAAACGTAGTTTCTTGCGCTCTTCCGCCGTCGCATTTTCCCAACGCTGCCGCATCTCTGGTGCAATAGGGGGCATATCGGGATTGCACCATTCAAACTCTAAGGCAATATACGCAGTCCGCCGATCATAGCGAAACGGTGTTGCCGATTCTGTGCCACCCAGTACATAGTAATCAATACGTCGTTCGCGCCCACCAAAAGTGTCGATACGATTGGGACGTAAATCACCATCCAACGCAAGGGGAAGGGCAGCCGTCAAAACAGTCGATTTACCGCTTGCATTCTCACCAGCTAAAAACAACCTTCCATGAGGTATCTCGAATTCTTGCTGCCCGTATAGCCAGAAATTCGTTAGGAGAATACGACGCAGGCGGTAGCCTTGTGGACCGCCTGCTAACTCCTGTAACATGTTGACGAACGCTTCCAGGCGACGCTCGGCCATCTTTTGAGTTGCCGCCCACGTCTCAAATGTTTGTTGCATATCTTTCTTATTTCCTCACTGACGCAGGTGTTCTGTCGTTTCCATCCATCCCTGGCAGTTTCGCATTTACCCCATTTGGGACTTTCTTTATCGTAGATTTGGCACGAGGACGCGCTGTAGGAACATCTTCCAACTCAGCTTTGTCATAACTCGCATTATAGCGCGCGGCAGTTGGCAAAACCAGCACGTTCCCATATTCATCCGGCCCGCGCAGTAGACCTGCTTGACGCATCTTCCTATAGACATCGTTTAAGAGACTACGCGAGCTTTTATTTCGTGCCTCTGTTCCCCAATTATCACTATAGCGGTCTCGCACCATGTAAAGCAGGGCTGTCATGTCTTCCGTTGTAACGTGTAAACAGCCATAACTATCAGGTGCGGGCCATGTGCCTGCTATCACCTGTTCTCGTATAGCTTTACACAGGAGAAGGGCAATCTGATCGTTTGTGCCAAAGGGTGTCAAGCTTGTTACAGGTCCTGTCGTCATCCCACTAGCGCGTACAATACACGCATAGTCGCGGGAGATATCAAGCTGCCACCCAAAGTTTTCAAGTAACTCGTGCGCAATACCTTCAGCATGGTCTACTACATCTGCGAATGCAGCGGGATCGTCAAAGCGAAAGAGCGCGGGACCAAGCAGTAAGGCACGCCATGCCCGTGTCAGGCTAGGCGTGCTTACTGCATCCGCTAAGAGCGTAGGGCGGAGTTGTGTGGTGCTCTCTTTTAGTCGCTCAGACAAAAGTGTTACTTTTTGAGGATCTAGGGCCGCAACAAGTGAGCGTATCACATCCGTAAATTCATAGAGGACATCGGCATCCTGTGCTTGCTCAACCCATTCTCGTGTCTGTCCATCTACCAGTTGTAAACCACCCAGGTCCTCAAGTGTTTGCAACGCTCGTTGAATGCTGTAACGGTCTGCTGGCCTACGAAAGTCGAATGTCGCGACTTCTCCTGTTGTTGACTGCTCTTGTATCTGTTGTGCAAGTTGTGACAGCAAAAATTGTTGGTCATTGCCACGCCCAGTAAGCTGACGTTGTTCAGCAAACCAAAGTATCCATGTTAGGCACGCAAAATCATGTGGCTCTTTTAGCCGCTCATATAAATACCCAGGGGTTGCTGCGCTAAGCGTTCGTATCAGGCGAATAACTGTGGTAGTACGCTGAATACGCCAGCCTGTGAACTGATCATGCCATGTTTGTAATGCACGATAATTACGATTGACAAGGCGAAACAACTCAACCTGCTTCGGCAAAATAACTTCTTTTTCCATCAAGGCAATGTGTGCCTTCATCAAATCTGCTGTATATGTTCGCTGCCGAGAAGCGGTAAGCGTTGTAATACGGAGCGCTGTTGGCTCTGTAACCGCTGTAGGTTCTGTTTCTGTCGTATCTGTTGTAATGGTATGTACCGTTTCTTTGCTAACTTCTTCCTGCATAGAGAGACTTTCTAGTGGTCATGTCCATTAATAAGTAGAAGTGCTTCTTCTTGATCCTGACGCTGTAGGCGATAGCGTGGAAGCAAGAGTACACCATCAGAAGCACGTAAAAAGACGTAATCCTGTTCATCTGGATTGAGCAATATGATAATAGAGCCATCAGGCGCACGATACTGGTGATTGGGGTCGGTGAGACAGCTATCTATAACCATCGTCAAAATTGCTCGCTCTTCCACCGAGATACTCTGCATCGCACCGATATCCACGAAGGCAGGAGCAAAGAGACGTGTAAAGCGCCGATTTTGCTCACGCAATAGTTTTTCTTGTTGCGCTATCAAATTACGTACACCGACACGGTTATCCAGAATTGGGTCTTCAGCCGTAGGGTCAACGCGAAAAGATCGGTTGACTGGTCGCAAGCGGATGGACACGGAGGGTGGCTCTTGCCATCCATTGCGTGTATCTGCATCCTGGGTAGCGGTTGGTATGCCTGCTAGACTTTCTGGTAAATGTGTTGGTAGGAGGTTCGCAAAGGCAACGGAAAAGAGTTGCTGGGCAACCTCTCCATCTCTTGACTCCGCGAGCGAGTGAGCTAATGTATCAAGATTGGTTGCATAGTTCGCGTTAGGACGTGCTGTAGCTGCAAGCGTTGTTGCAAGACGCACCACGTTGTCTACTTCAGCTAATGCTTTTCTCCTGAATGAGTCAGCGTTCTTTCCCACTGCAAACCAATTCATGAGCGCATCGAATTGATTTTGTGCTTCTTGCAGAAGTTCTTCTGGCGTTCGCATGTTTTCGCTGGCAAGCGTTGGCGGATCTAAGTAGCGAGACACAACGTCAAGCAGGGTAGCCTTTTTCCCCGTTGTTTCCCATGTCGCTAACAACTCTCGGATCAGACGCCCATACTGAGTCAAGGCCTGTGCAAACCCCTGTACATAGGCCACAACCGCCGCTTTATACCCCTGATATGCCGCCAAATCAGGACGCCCCTGCTGTGTAGCGATAGTCATAGTGGCAAGATACTGTGCCGCATCACGCGCCATTGTGTTCCATAACTCAAATGCTCGTTGCCACTCCTCTGCGAGTTCTCTACCATTTGCCGAAGAAGGCTCAAGGGGCGAAACGAGCAACTCTTCATCAATACGCTGCATTGAACTCCATAGTCGTGCAACGTCACCTTGACGGAGTGAACCTTTGCCTGCACTCGCACGCATCTGCTCATCAAGAAACGTTTCGATAGCGATTGCTTCCGGTGTTGCTTGATAGAGCAGTGCTGGCGCGAGGAAACTGGCAATTGACGTGGCACGGCTTGAGTCGTACAGCGTGTCGATATTGCCCCACTCTTTAAGTGATGCGAGATCGTTTTGGCATTGTTCAAGCGTATATTCAGGGTCAAAAGCGTCGCGTACAGCGTCTCGGACCTCGTGTGCTGTTAGCTGATAGCGATAGAGTTCACGATGTGTATGCAGAAAAAGACGCATAATAACACGGTACCAGCGCACACGGTTTGATGAGACGAGATAGCTAAATATCTGTAAACGATCAGTCAGGTTGAAGATAACCGATGAAGGGAAACTACTTTCTATTCCTGCACCCGCACTTGTTACCTGCCCATTCTGTAACATATTATTTTGATCAATCACCGCGATCTACCTGACTAGAAAACTATATGATTAGACAAGCAAAAATGTGCCAACCATGCACCGCGAGATACATCGCTGACATTATACTGCCTTGTGTGCTACTCTTCATTCTCGCTTTTATGAATGACGATGCGCTCCAGTTCTGGTTCTGTGTCTCGGCCAGTGTCTTGCTGCATGAGGAGTAATGTCTGACGATAGGCATTGATGAAATCAAGGAGACTCAGCGTTTCATTTGGTGTTAAGTCAAAACTAATACCTGAGGTATGTTTGAGAATGAGTCCCATCTCCTCCATACGGACTCGATACCGTCCAATAATTGCGTCCATCATCGTTTTTCCTCTCTCGATGCATCCATCATCTGTACTCTACGTCTACACATATCTCAAGCCTGCCCATGTGTGTAATTGTAGTGTTTTATGTGCTACATGTCAAATGGTCCTACTAAATGTCAGACGAATAGGAAGCAGTTTTTGTTCCCTATTCGTCTGACATTTATCTCTCTTTATTATTTGTCTCTACAGGTGAGCCTATTTCGACAAAGGCAATGTGAACCAGAAGGTAGAGCCGGAGCCAGGAGTACTCTGAACTCCAACGTGTCCATGGTGTTGCTCTATAATCGTGCGGCTAATGTGTAGCCCTAAGCCTAGACCAATTTCGCTTCCATTGAGCACTTCAATGGTTGGTACGCGATAGTATCGCTCCCAAATTTTATTTTGCTCGCTCAATTGAATGCCAGGACCTGCATCGTGGACAGCCACACGCACCATTTCTCCTTCAGCCTGTAATGAAACCTTTATATACTCTTCGAGAGGCGAATACTTGTGTGCATTCGATAAAAAGTGTACAATCACTTGTTTAATGCGAGTCGCATCGGCTGTAACAAGAAGCTTCTTTTTTGAAGGAATATCTATGTGAACAGCACGTGTCTTTGGAATGTGGCGTGCATCTTGTGTGACTTCTTGTACAAGCGTGTCTAGTTCACAAACCTCCAGGAAAAGATCCATGGTGTTTGCCGTAATGCGTGAGCTTTCAAGAAGTGTATTGACTAGTCGAGAAAGCTGAGTAATTTGTTTATCTGTGCGCTCAAGTAACTCTCTTGCTTCACTGAGTAAGTGGCTCGTCTGATCGTCATGGTTTTCGCTTATATCACCTGCGCTATTTGTTGTACTCGCATCGGGTTTTGGTCTTAGCTTGCGCCCAATTAATTGAATATTGCCTTTAATACTCGTAAGTGGTGTTTTCAGTTCATGACTTGCAATACTCAGAAACTCGTTCATTCGCTGTTGTGCCTCGTGCTTCGCCAATTCCTCTGTACGGGTCTCTGCCTGTTTGCGTGCTATAATATCGCGCACAATGACCAAAAGAGCAACCTTTGTAAGAGTCCATAGACCGTGTGTCAGCAATGTGATGTATTTCCAAACTATTTTACTCATCATAAACTTCTCGCATACTTTTATAGAGTTACTAAACGCCCGTTAAAAAGAAATAAAGTACGAGCATGTTGCAAGAGCTAATTATAGGAGTCCATATTTTGTGGTACGTATGACAAGCATTAGAAGAAGACAATTGCAGGGAATAGCGGAGAAAATAAAAAAGTCCTTGAACGAGCTATAGCTCGTTCAAGGACTTCCACTTTTGAACAACTCGTCAATTACTGATTGTTTCCACCAAACATACCACCAAGATTTCCTAAACGGTTCTCTGCCTCTTTTTCCAAGTTATCGAGTGCGCCATGTGCAGTGTCTTTGGCCTGTTGTGTATATTTCGAACCACCAGGAATTTTATTTCCAAGCTGGTCAATGGCCTGATCAACCTGGTTCTGTGCGCCATCTCGTGCGTTATCCAGCATCCCATGACTCTGCTGCTGTTGCCCCTGATTATTCTGGTTGTATTGATCTTGTCCGTAACCACTCTGATTGCTCTGATTACCTTGTCGGTCTTGCTGCTGTCCGTAGCTCCCTTGGTCGCTCTGGTTACCTTGTCGGTATCGATCTTGCTGTTGTCCGTAGTCCCCTTGGTCGCTCTGATTACCTTGTCGGTCTTGCTGCTGTCCGTAGCCCCCTTGGTCGCCCTGATTACCTTGGTTATACTGATCTTGTCCATAACCACTCTGACTACCCTGATTACCTTGGTCCTGCTGTCCGTAGCCCCCCTGGTTGCTTTGATTGCCCTGATTATACTGATCTTGTTGCTGACCATAACGGCCTTGGTTTTCTTGGTCCTGCCGCCCATAGCCGCCCTGGTTCTCCTGGCTGTACCGATCTTGTTGCCCGTAGCCACTCTGATTGCCTTGGTTATACTGATCCTGCTTACCATAATCCTGGTTTGACATGTGCAAAACCTCCATTAAAAAAGACGTTATCAAGGCTGTGACTTGCAGCCTGCAAAGAAACTTCAGTCGAGTAAACGAAAATGTGTTGTTTCGCCTTGTGTTTCCGTGCCGAGTAGTACAAGATGAACGTTTTATTAAAAGAACTAGTATTCAACTTGCATACAGAAACATCACGTTGTGGAGTATACGATACTTATCATCACATGTCTAGTTTAAAGTTTAGTGCATCACCAAACACAGCATTGTCTACAAAAACTACTCTTCTAACGTGACATGTGTGAAGCCCATAACATTTTGAAGAGCAAGCAACACTATGCGTGTCAGGAGAATAAGAATGTCGTCAGTCATCTCACAAGAGATACAAAATGAAGATGTTGCTGCACCAGTTGAAGCTGCACAAGCTGCTGGCCTGAGGTATGTCTCTGATGTAACACCAGGGATACGTCGGAAGCGAGCAGGAAAATATTTCAGCTATATTGGTCGTGACGGAAAACCGATTCACGATGAGGAAGTACTGAAACGCATCCGTTCACTTGGCATTCCGCCAGCATGGACAAATGTGTGGATTTGTCCTAATCCTCAAGGTCATATTCAAGCGACGGGAAGAGATGCGAAGGGGCGCAAACAATACCGTTATCATCCCAAATGGCGCGAAATTCGAGATGAAACAAAATACGATAGAATGCTGGCTTTTGGAAAAGCCCTTCCTCTCATTCGGGAGCGTGTTGAGCATGATTTAAGGCTTCATAGTTTGCCACGCGAGAAGGTGCTTGCTACAGTTGTGCGCCTGCTCGATACTACCTCCATTCGTATTGGCAATGAAGAGTACGCACGTGAGAATGGCTCATTTGGCTTGACAACTATGCGCGACAATCACGTGGAGGTAGAGGGCACAAACGTAGAATTCCACTTTCGGGGGAAGAGTGGGAAAGAGCATACGATTGATGTCAAAGATCGGCAACTTGCGAGAATCATCAAAAAATGTCAAGCTCTTCCTGGACACGAACTTTTCCAATATTACGATGAACATGATAAGCTACATGTCATCGAGTCGGATGATGTGAACACCTATTTACAACAGATTACAGCACAAGAGTTTACTGCCAAAGATTTCCGTACATGGGCGGGAACTATAACTGCAACGTGTGCGTTACAAGACCTTGGAGAGTATGAAACGCAGACACAAGCAAAGAAAAATGTCGTTCGTGCTATTGCATCTGCTTCAAATCATCTCGGTAATACACCCGCAATATGTCGTAAAAGCTATGTTTATCCAGAAATTATAGATGCATATCTGAATGGCTCTCTGCTCAAAGCACTCAAACGAGACGATGAGCAAGCTGTCGTAGAAGCCTTACATGGTTTGCGTCCTGAAGAAGTCGCTGTTCTTGCATTTCTGGAACAAACGTAAGTGGTTCAAAGATGTATCTTCTGTCTTATAGAGTTGCGTCTGTGCTTGTGCTATACTAAAAGAGTAAAAGAAAGCAAGAAAAATATAGAAGCGTATTCAAGGACGAACACAGCACTGCCTCTTCGCTGAGACATGGAGAAGAGATTATAGATATGGATAGACAGACTACAAACATCACAGACTATGTAACGCAACGCCAGTTTACAAGACCACACGTTGTGATTATAGGTGGCGGTTTTGGTGGTATAAAAGCAGCTCGGACACTTCGGAATGCACCGGTAGACGTTACTCTCATTGATCGTAATAATCATCACGTGTTCCAACCGCTTTTATATCAGGTTGCTACTGCCGTTGGCTTCCGCGATCGTTTCCTGGTTCTGTTTCAGTGGGCATGGGCCTATCTTACATTTCAACGTGGTGCTCGTCTGATTGTACAGGATGTTGTACGCACCACTCTGCCAATTGCGCAAACTGCCAGTGCAACTCCTGAGAAAGAGTTATCTAGCACTTGAGCTTGTCATAGGTTGCTTGCTATGTTTATAATCATAAAATATTACAGAATTCACTATGAGGTGAAGGGGTGCAAGACGTACATATAACGCTCTCTCCTGGGAGTATTGTAAAAGATC
>JAABUQ010001641.1_pt1 | contig 47302 bp, 35 predicted proteins | sample 5560001 | NCBI WGS metagenome assembly JAABUQ01 (sample SAMN10711888, study PRJNA513371) | rock metagenome | isolation source: Antarctica rocks | place: Antarctica: Victoria Land, Finger Mt nord | collected 2015-12-18
CTTCCACATCAACACCGTCGGCACGGCCCTCATCTACGAGTTGATCGTCGAGCACAAGCTGCCCATCCAGAAGGTCGTCGTCGCCTCCTCGCAGGCCGTGTACGGCGAGGCCAAGTACACCTGCCCCAACCCTGATTGTCCCCACACCCTCCGCGCGCCCGAGCCCGACGCCGCCGTGCGCTATCCCGACCTGCGGCCCGAGGCGCAGTTGCGCCAGCGCCAGTGGGAGCCCGTCTGCCCCGGCTGTGGCGCGACACTGCACCCAACCTGGACCGACGAGGCGCGTGTCAACCCGCACAACCAGTACGCCATGAGCAAGTACACGCAGGAGATGGTCGCGCTGAACCTGGGCCGTCGCTACGACATCCCCAGCGTCTGCATGCGCTACAGCATCGTGCAGGGGCCGCGTCAGAGCTTCACCAACGCCTACAGCGGCGCTATGCGCATCTTTGCCACGCGCATGCTGCTGGGCCGGGCGCCGGTGGCCTACGAGGACGGCCGGCAGCTGCGCGACTATGTCTACGTCGGCGACGTCGCGGCGGCAAACGCGCTCGTGTTGCGCGACCCGCGCGCCGACTTCCGCTCCTTCAACGTCGGCGGCGGCCATGCCACCAGCGTGCTCGAGTTCGCCGCCATGGTCGCCCGATCAGTGGGCAAGGACATCGTACCCACCGTGCCCGGCCAGTATCGCTTCGGCGACACGCGGCACGTCTTCTCCGACACCGCCGCCCTGCGCAAGCTTGGCTGGCAAAATACCAAAAGCCCGCAGGCCGTCGTCGACGAGTACGTGGCGTGGGCGGCCAATCACCCTGACCTGACCGACAGCTACAGCGAGGCCGAGAAGGTGATGCTGCAAACCGGCGCGGTACGGCAGACCACGACGTTACGATAGACGTTCGTTTCGGCAATCGCATGTCTACACGGCTGGAAATCTTCTACATTCTAGTCGTCTGTCGGCCGTTGTTTTGTACGTAGCTGGGCGCTCAATTGCAGCCGGCGAACTTCTTAAAGAGCGCATGACGCATGACCAAGTTGAGGATGAAAAAGGAGATAGACATGGTCATACCCAATTCGGACAGAGATTGGGAAGCATTCGGCCAACGAGATCCCTACTATGGAGTGATATCTCACACGGAATACAAAGGTCATCACCTGGATGAGGAGACGCGCGCTCGATTCTTCGCATCAGGTGAGCAACACGTCGACTTGGTGGTTGGTGCGATCATACGTCATGTTGATCCTGATTTCGCCCCAACGCAGTGTCTCGATTTCGGATGCGGGGTGGGACGCGTCGTACTATCCCTAGCCAAGCGATACCCGCACGTCGTGGGGGTAGATATTTCCTCCACTATGCTAGAGGAGGCTCGCGCCAATAGCACGCGTTATGGAGTGAACAACGTGGAGTGGGTGATCTCGGACGATACCCTCGCGCGCGTCACGGACACATTTGACTTTATCCATTGTTTTATCGTGTTGCAGCACATTCCGGTGCGCCGCGGCGAGGCTATCATCGCACGGCTACTCGACATGCTTAACGCCGGCGGAATCGCCATGTTGCACGTGACTTACGCGTGGGACATGCGGCGCACCAGCAAGATCAACTTCTGGATTCGGCAATCAGTCCCATTCGGCCATGCCGCGCTTAATGTGCTGAAGGGTAAACCCGCGGGTGACCCGTTCATGCAGATGAACAACTATTCGCTCGTCCGCCTCATGCGTTTACTACACCTTGGCGGCTACAATGATGTGCATGTGCAGTTGACCAATCATAGCGGTCACTTGGGGGCGATGTTGTTTGTACAGCGTGCGCGGGTGTCAGGTTCACATCCATAGAAACGCAAGGCGCCGATAGCGCAAACGGGGACAAGTGTGCTGTGCTCCTTTTTGGGGTTGTTGCGATGATATGTCCCAAACCACTAGTTCATCTTCCTAATAGCATTGAGAGGCTCTGAGAGGCATTTTCGGCCCCTTTTAACCTCACGCTGGTATCGTGTCCTCTCGTTTGCCGCTGACAGACCATCTCAGGCCCTCTCACGGAACGCCAGCGACCGACGGCCCAAATAATTATGAAGATGAACTACTGTGTCCGCTATAATTAGGGAACCAGATATGGGCCAACATGGTACTCAACAGGGATAGTGAAGATGCACACTTTCGTGCGGCTATGCTGCCCTCGAAGGCGTGGGCGTAGGTGGCCAACAGCGACGCTTTGCTATGATCCCAGGAGAGTTTAGACTTCCCGGTAGGGGATGTCACGAGCCATGCCGCTGAAGGTCGCTATCGTCCACGACTATCTGGTGCAGCGCGGCGGGGCCGAGCGGGTGGTCGAGGTGATGCACGAGATGTACCCCGACGCGCCCATCTATACCTCGGTCTACAACCCGGGCGCCACGTGGCCCTCGTTCCGCCAGATGGACGTGCGGCCGTCGTTCATCCAGCGCATCACCACCTCCAACCGCATCAGCCGCGCCTTGCTGCCGCTGTACCCCGTCGCCTTTGCCCGCTTCGACCTGCGCGGCTACGACGTGGTGCTCAGTTCCACCACGGCCTTTGCCAAGGGCGTGCGTCCGCCGCCAGGCATCCCGCACGTCTGCTTCTGCCATGCCGTGACGCGCTTCCTGTGGGATGCCGACGCTTACTTTGCCCAGCAGAACACTGGACTGCCCGTGCGGCTCGGCGTGGGCGCTCTGGGGACTGCTCTGCGGTCCTGGGACTACGCGACAGCGCGACGCGTGACCCAGTTCGTGGCCAACTCCGCCAACACGGCGCGGCGCATCGAGCGCTACTACCGCCGCGAGGCCGTGGTCTGCCACTCGCCGATCGACGCGGCCCGCTTCGCTATCAGCCCGCGCGTGGAGGACTACTACTTCATCGTCTCGCGCCTCAACGCCTACAAACGCATCGACCTGGCGGTGCAAGCCTGCACGCGGCTGGGGCTGCCGCTGCTGGTGGCCGGTGAGGGATCCGACCGCGCGCGTCTGGAAGCCCTGGCTGGCCCCACTGTGCGCTTCCTGGGTCAGGTCTCCAACGACGAACTGCGCCAGCACTACGCCGCCTGCCGCGCCTTTATCCTGCCGGGAGAGGAGGACTTCGGCCTCACTCCCCTCGAAGCTATGGCCAGCGGCCGCCCTGTCATCGCCTACGCCGCCGGCGGCGCCCTGGAAACGGTGGTCGAGGGCGTGACGGGAATGTTCTTCCGGGAGCAAACGGTAGACGCGCTCACGCAACGCCTGCGCGAATTTGAGGCCGAGCGCTACGATCCGCTCAAGCTGCGCGCATACGCCATGGGCTTCGACAAGGAACGATTCAAGGGCCGACTGGGCGCTATCGTGGCTAGCGTCGCGGCCGGCCGTCGCTAGCTACGACGAGCCCGGCCCGTCGGCGTGAGCCAATCCCCATATGTCCAGGAGGCGAGGCACGTACTCGCCGACGGCGAAGCGCCGCGTGACCGTTGCGCCCCCGTTCTGGATCAGCGCCTGGCGCAGCGACGGGTCGTCTAGCAGTCGCTCGACGGCATGGGCCAGGGCGGAGGGGTCCTTCGGCGGGACGAGCAGTCCGTCGACGCCGTCCGTGATAATCTCCGGGATACCGCCGGCTGCTGTCGCGATCACGGGGCATCCCGCCGCCATGGCCTCGATCACCACCCGGCCAAACGGCTCCGCCCACGACGGCGCCAGCAGCGCCGTCGCCGCCGCGTATACCGCCGCCGTGTCCTCCACCTCGCCCAGCAGATGCACGAAGCCCGCCACGTCCGGCTGCCCCGCCCGCTGCACCAACTGGGCGTGATAGGCGCCGTTGTCGTAGCGCCGGTGCGCACCGGCGAACTTGATCGAGCCCGCCACCAGCAGGCGCGCGTCGGGGTGGCGCTGCCGCACCAGTGCCAGCGCCTCGATGGCCTCGCGCTGGCCCTTCCACGGTGTGATCTGTCCCACCACCGCTAGCACCGGCGCCTGCAACGGGATGCCCAGCCGCTCCCGCAACGCCCAGCCGGCCTGATCGTCGTGCCGGTATCGCTCCAGATCCACGGCGTTGTAGACCACGTGACTCTTGTCCCTGTCCACGCTCAGGCTCCGGGCGACATAGCGCGAGATCGCCACGACGCTATCGGTCCGTCCGGCGAGCATGTTGGCAACAAGGCGGTCGAGCCGGCCGCGGCCGAGGGCATCGTGCATGTGCACCGCCAGTCGGGGGGGCCGATAAAGGTAGCGCAAGGCAAGCACCGCGATGACACCTGATCGGATCGAGTTTGCGTGGACCACATCGGGGTGGAATCGCTGGACGGCGCGCGCAAGATCGAGCAGCGGGACGACGGCGCGCGCGAGGTAGCGCGCCAACATGAGAGGGTTGCGGGCATAGCCGATTGTCAGCTGCGCCACCGGCCGCACCGGAAGGCCGGCGCGGTGGGCCTCGTCGACGAGCGATCCCGGTGGGGCGCACAGGAGCACCGTATGCCCCGCCGCGCGCGTATGCTCCATGACATCCAGCAGGACGCGTTCCGCGCCGCTGATCTCACCCGCGTGGTTGTAGAAAAGGATACGCATAGCCATAGTATATCTTGCCATCAACGCGTCCACCGCGCGCATGGGACTGCTGGACGCCCCAGTCGGGTGGTCGGGCGCGCGAGGCGTCCGGCGCTCCGTCCGTCTGGTATGATACGGGCGGCGACCGCGGGATGACGGCACACGCCCGCGGGCCGCGTCTTGTCCTCGGGGAGGGACTGGAACTGCACGACTGGCCATGTCAGCGGCGCATCGATGGTAAGGGGCAGGTAGGGATGAAAGAGCGAGTCCATATCGCGGCCGGGACGGCCGCGGCCCTGGCGTTGGCGCCGTGGTTACGCGGGCGCGCCGCGGCCTTCTGGCTGGGCGCCTCGCTCACCGACGCCGACCTCTACGCCTACTACGTGCTGCGTCACCGGCGCCTCGACCCGCGCGCGGCCGTCCGCTACTACAACACCCTCACCGGGCGGCGCGCGCGCGCGCGCAAAGTCCTGCATCACCCGCTCGTCCCCCTGTTCGCCCTCGTCGCCGGCCGCCGCGCCCCCGCCTTGGCTGCCTTTGGCGCCGGCGTCAGCCTCCATCTGCTCCTCGACGCCGCCGGCGACGTCCACTATCGGCGGCTGCGCCATGCGCTGGAGCGACGTAGCGGCGGCCGTTGCGAGCACTGCGGCCACCCACAACTGTCCCTCCCCTTGATGGAGCCGCATCATTGGCCGGATTGGCCGAAGGCCGCACGCGGCGGCCCCGAAGACCACGGGCGCCATGGGCGCCGCGAGGATCAGGCCGACCTCGCGGCATGGCGGCTGCTGTGCCGGCCGTGCAGCGAGGCGCGGCATCGCGCGGAGGGCACGCTGTGAGGGTGCTGCTGACCTTCCACTCCATGGTGACGCGCTCCAATCATCGCCTGGCCCGCGCGCTGGCCGCGTACCCCGACGTCGACCTCACCGTCGTCGCCCCCACCTGGTGGCCCGAAGAGAGTCGCGACGTGCGGCAGGAGGTCACGCACGGGGACGGCTACCGCCTCGTCGTCCTGCCCACCCTGCATGGCAGGCGGCCCAAGCCCAACCTCTTTATATACCACGGCGGCCTCGCCCGCGTGCTGCGCGAGACCCGTCCGCACCTCATCGACCTCTACGCGGAGCCGTACAGCCTCGCCGCGGCGCAGATGCTTTCCCTGCGCGCCCTGCTGGTCCCGCGCAGCCGCCTCGTCTTCTACTCAGCCCAGAACATCTACAGGCGCTACCCGCTGCCGTTTCGTCAGGTCGAGCGCTGGTCGTACCATGCCGCCGGCCACGCCCACACCTGCAACGGAGAGGCTATCGAGGTGCTGCGGCGTAAGGGCTACCGCGGCGACGCGCGTGTCATCCCGCTCGGCGTCGACCATGAGCGCTTCGCGCCGGCCGCTGACCAAGGCGCTGCCAAGGGAGCGCTGGGCCTCGGCGGCGCCGTCGTCGGCTACGCCGGCCGGCTGGATAGCGAGAAAGGCGTACAGGACCTGCTCGACGCCTTCGCTCTGCTGGACCGCCCCGACGCCACGCTGCTGCTTGCCGGCGACGGACCGCACCGGCCGCTGTTGGAGGAGCGCGCGGCGCGGCTGGGCATCGCGGGACATGTCACCTTCCTGGGCGCGATTGACCGCATGGACCTACCGCCCGTGCTGCACGCCATGGACCTGCTCGTCGTTCCGTCGCGGACCACACCACGGTGGAAGGAGCAGTTCGGCCGCGTCCTGGTCGAAGGCTTCCTGAGCGGCGTTCCCGTCATCGGCTCCTCGTCCGGCTCCATTCCCGGCCTCATCGGTGTGGACGGCTACGTCTATCCCGAGGGCGACACCGCCGCCCTGGCCAGCACGCTGCGCGCGGCCCTGGACGACCGGGCCGAGAGCCTTGCACGGGCAGAGCGCGCCCGCGCCCGCGCCCTGCGCGCGTACACCTGGGAGGCCGTTGCCACCCGCCGTCACGAGATGTACCAGGACATGCTCCGCGGTCGGTAGAACATGATGAAGCATGGCAATCGCCCTTTTCGCCGACGCGGGGGGCCGAGGCAGGACCAAGCGGGCACGGGACTGACTGTGCGCGAGGCCGCCGCACGCTTCGCCACCCCCGCCATCGTCGTGTTCCTATGCGCCCTGAGCCTGGCCTTCTGGTGGCAGGTCGTGGTCCCGCATCAGGTGTTTGCGCCCATCAACGCCCTGTACGCGCAAGACCCGCTCTGGCAGCCCGCCGGCACGCCATCCTTCTCTTTGGTCAACACCGCCGATATGGACCTGCTGACCCAGTTCTACCCCTGGACGGCCATCGCCGCGCGGACGCTGCACCAGGGCGCCATTCCTTTGTGGAACCCCTATGCGTTCGCCGGCACCCCCTTGCTGGGCTCGATGCAACCGGCCGTGCTATACCCCGTGAATCTGCTGTTGGAGTGGCTGGCGCCCCCGACCGACGTGCTTGGCCTGCGTGCGATGGTCCACATGGCCTTAACCCTGGTCGGAACCTTTCTATTCGCCCGCGGCCTCGGCATGTCGCGCGCGGCGGCACTGCTCGCCGCCGTGTCGTTTGGCCTGAGCCTGGCCTATGTCGGCTGGCTTGGCTGGGCCAAGAGCGGATCGCTGGCCTGGTTGCCCTGGATGCTCCTGTGCGCCGAACGGATCATGACCACCCGTGGCGCCATGCGATGGATCGTGGCCGGGGCTCTGACAGTGGCGCTGGAGATCCTCACTGGGCACGGCGAGACCACGGCGCACGTCATGCTGCTCGGGGCCGCGTATCTGCTGTGGCGGGCTAGCGGCGCGTGGCGCCGGGAGACCGATGGGGGCGTCGTCGCCCGCCCGCTGCTGGCCGCCGTGCTGGCGCTCGGCCTGGGCGCCGCCATGGCCGCCGCCCACCTCCTTCCCGTGCTGGAGCAATTCTCCCTCAGCTTCACCGCGGCAGCCCGTGCAACCGCGCCGTCCGTACCGCTGCTCGGCGGGTCGGGTTCGTCGTGGCATACCCTGGTGCTGGCGCTGGTACCCGACTTCTTCGGTCGTCCGACGCCGCTTGCTGGCAGCAGGTATGGACCCACGGCGAACCTCTATATCGGGGCCGTGCCACTGCTTTTGGCTGTCCTCGGCGTGCCGCGGCGCCGCGACGCCCCGACGTTATTCTTTGCCGCCGCCGCGCTGATCGCCCTGGGCGTGGCCCTGCCCCTGCCCGTCCTCGGCCTGCTCAACAACGTGCCTCTGCTCAGCATCATCAACAACGGGAACTTGCGCAACGAGTACGCCTTCGCTGTCGCTATCCTGGCCGGCTATGGCCTGGACACGCTGCGTCGTCATGACGGACGAGCAGGGCTCACCTGGTTCGTGGCCTGCCTCTGGTAGCTGGCCGTGGCTGCCGTGGCCCTGTCGCGCGCCGCCTCACTCCTGCACGAGGGCCTACCCCCGACCACCGCCCTGGATGTCGCTGTGCCCCTGGTCTGGCTAGGCGTATTCGTGGCCTTGCTGGTGGCGTATCGGCGTGGGGCGGTGTCGCCGACCGCGCTGTGTGGGGGGGCTGCGGCGCTGACGATCCTCGAGCTGTTTGCGCTCGGCGTTGGGTACCACACGACAGTCTCTCCGGCGCGGGCGGCGATGACCCCGCCTGCTATCCAGGCCGTGCAACGGGATCACTCTCTCTATCGTGTCGTGGGCCTCGGCGATGTGCTGCGGCCATCGCTCGCTGGACTTTATGGTCTCCAGGATGTTCGTGGCTACGATCCCGCCCACGGCAGCGCCTACGAGCAGTATTTCCGGGCCATCTTCGCCGAAACGCCCGGTTGGTTCTTGGATCTGCCCCCCACTGCTCCCAACCCGTCGGCGACCCGCGCGCTCGACCTCATGAACGTCAAGTACATCTTCGCCGCCTGCGCTGTCCCGCTCACGGGGCATCCGTACCGGCTGATCTACCGGGGCAGCGGGTGCGTCTACCGCAACGCCACCGCGCTGCCTCGGGCATTCCTGGTCCACGACGTGGGATGGGCCACCCCGGCGCGGGCGGCCGTCCTGCTTGGCCAGGGCCGCGTGGCGCCACGCTCGACGGTACTGCTCGATCCCGCGTCGCCAGATAGCGCCCGAGAGAGCGTGCGGCCGGGCTACCGCCTGCCACACGGCGACGCGGTCGAGGTGATCCACTATGACGTCAATGCGGTCGAGCTCACCGTGCGCAGTGAGAGCTCCGCGATCCTGGTGCTGACCGACGCGTTTGCGCCCGGTTGGCAGGCGGACGTCGACGGGCGTCCCACTCCTATCCTGCGGGCTGACGCCGTCTTCCGTGCCGTGGTTGTCGGCCCCGGAGTACACCGCGTCGGCTTCACGTATGACCCCGAGTCTTTCAAGATAGGGGGCGTCGTCAGCGGAGTTGCTCTGCTGGTCTGGTTACTTCTTCTGCTGAGAGTCCTGATAGTTCCCTTCCTTGCCCGCGGTATTGTTAGCGTCCTTTAGACACCCTATAACCGGCGACTGCTATACTCCCTATCGGTTGCTCTTGCCCGACGCGAACGCGCCATCTGATCCGACATCCGCGCGCGACTATCCGACAAAAAAGGAGAACTCGACCCTATGTTATCCCCTCTTGCGGGACGGTCTGTCGCGACGCCCATCGAGGTGTCAGGGCTATACCGCCAATCTCGTCTATTGTGGGAGATCGCCGCGTTGGTGTGTCTCCTGGCGTTGTGCCTGGCGCTGCGCGTGACAAATCTGGAGGCGCTGCCCATCTTTACGGATGAGGGTTGGTATATCCGTCCGGCCCAGATCTTCGGGGCCAGCCCGAGTTTCGACACCTGGCTCGTATCCTTACCGTACACGGCGCCCCCGCTCTTCTCCTGGCTTGCGGCGCCGCTGACGCGCCTTGTCTCCGATCCCCTGCTCGCCGGACGCCTCGCTTCGGCCCTCAGTGGGACGGTGGCGTTGCTCGGGGTGTGGGGGACGGCTCGCGTTCTATGGGGGCCTATCACCGGCTTGCTCGCCGCGGCATTATGGGCGTTGTCGCCCTTCGCGCTCTTCTATAACCGCATCGCGCTGCTCGATGGATTAGTCGCGACGTGTGGCGCCGGCGCCCTGTTCTTCGCCATCCGGTTCTCGCGCCACATACGCATGCGGGACGCCGTCGCGATGGGACTGTGCATCGCAGCGGGTATGCTGACGAAAATCTTTGCCGCGAGCATGCTGTTACTACCGTTGCTAGCGGTGCTGGCGGCGTACCCGGCGCAAAGACGAGCCGCCCGTCGAGGCGCCGTTGTCGGCGTCGTGCTCGGGGTTTTGCCATTTCCCTGTTTAGCTTTGGCGAACGGTAGCGGGGGGGTAGCCTCCTTCGCGACACACTCGCTGCTGTACACCGGGCTGCACCACGGAGGCGTTCCTCGCATGCTGTCGATCATTGCCGGACAGATAGGGCGCTGGAGTGTCGCCATGGCGCTCTATATCACGCTACCCGTGTTGCTGTTGGCCGTGCTCGGTCTCTGGTCCATACGGCGAGAACGCATCGTGCTGCTTCTGGGCATCTGGGCTCTCGTGGGTAGCCTCCCGGCGATCCTACCCCCCTTGAGGTTCCTGGCGCCGCGCTATTTCGTCTACATCGTCGTGCCTATCGTCATACTTGCCGCGCGAGGCCTGGTAGTCTTCGCGGAGGCAGTGCGCGCGCGCCTTCCACCGCTAACACCTCTCTGGCTCGTCATACCATGCGTTGCTGCTCTCGTCCTTATTCCCTCGGTCGCGGCCGATGCCACCATGATGACCGTCCCGGCTAGGACACCTCTCATCGCTTTCGATCGCCAGCAGTACGTGACCGGTCCCGTCGCCGGATATCCATTGGTCCCAGTCATGGCGTATCTCCGCCAGCAAGAGGCTCGTAGCCGCGTAACGCTCGTTTCCCCTAATGCCACACCGCCTTTGTACATGCTCATACTGCTGCTCTACGACGACCCCTCTATCACGCTCACTCCGGTACCTCTTGGCACGACTCCCGAGCATGGTCTGCGGGCCGCATTGGATAGGATCGCGCGCGGATCGCGTGGAAACCGCGTCTTCTTGCTTGATTTCAATCATATAGTGGTGCCCAAGCAAGATGTGTCGGCGCACGGTGAGGTGATGCTCCCAAACCGGGTTATCCTGCGGCTCGTAGCGCATAGTCAGAGCCATGATCCCGTCGCCAGCTACGACGTATATGCCATATAGTAGTCCCCCTTCCTCCCTGCCTTTTTCACGGCGGGAAGGAAGCGGAGGGTTTAGGCGCCCGGTTCCGCAGTCCATGGACGAGACCGACGGTGCGCCCGCTAATCGTGAAAAAAGCGAATACGCTGCCCTTGATCAAGCTCTTGCGCCGTAACTCTCCGCTATGCAACCGAAGCGGCGCGACGATGCGCCCCAGGTCCGCGGTCGTCTGACCGACGATGTGGGCTGCCAACTGGGGCGAGCGTGGGCCGAAGTGCCGGACGAAGAAGTAGGCCGTCGAACGCGCCATGCGGTAGTGGTACCGCAACCCGAAGCGGCGCCCCACCGCCCTGGACCGTGAGGCAGCATCATGATAGACGACGACATCAGGGGCATAGAGAACGCGATATCCCGCGGCATAGAAGCTGTACGTAATGTCGGTATCGTCGACATCGGAGAGGTAAAATTGGTCGAAGCCACCCTGCGCCAGCGCGGCCTCACGCCGGAACGACATGTTGACGCCCATAACGTGCTCGACCGACAGGACGTGGTCAGGCAGCAGCGTGAAGTTGCCAATGATACAGCCGTTGCGCAGCACACCCACCGGGCTGTCAGGCGGCACAACCGGGGCTCCTCTGGACGCTGGCAGGATCTGCGGGCCGCCAACGACGCCCACGGAAGGGTCCTGGAAGTAATGCAGCAATCGCTCGGTCCACTGGGGCACGGGGCGCGCATCGTCGTCGGTCCACGCGACGATGTCTCCCCTGGCGTACTCCAGTCCCGCCTGGCGTCCTATGGTGATGCTGTGGCGTCCTCGCTTATTCACGTAGGTGATGGTCGTCCACCGTTGGCACAGGTCAAAAGTGGCTTGATCGGACGAGTTGTCCACCACGATCACTTCCTGGGGCGCGACCGTTTGCGCCGCGATCGCCTCGAGGCAGCGTTCAAGCGCCGCGGTCCTGTCGCGTGTGACGATGATGACACTTATCGTTGGCCTCGATTGGTTTATGCATGAATGGCTGTTTTGAAGGTTGGACAACGTCTTTGTCGCTCCTTGACTGTGGCTGCTCTGGACACGTGCATCCAGCACGCTGCGTACGCAGCTGCATAACCGATCAATGCCGGCACGATATAGGCTACCACTATGGTCACGGTTTGGGTAGGGCTCTCATGTGGTATAGTACTGTCTAGGACGAGATACACCGAAACGCGCCACACACGTTGATGATACTCCAATGAAGGAGTGAGGCAGTGCCCGAGACCCTGGAGAGACCACATTTTCCAACCAATATTCACGCATCGCCACGGGCGTTGCGGAATGCAACGTCTGGCGTCATTTTTTTGCACGCGATACCGGTCGCCGTGCTCTTAATCCTCGCCTATGTCGTTAGTAGACATGGCCAATTGCCTTACCCCGACGCGCGGTTCCATTACTGGGACCACTACAGATATATAGCCATGTCTCAACATCCGTTTAGCGCTGATCCTCTCGTACGAGGAGCGCCGTTCGGCTGGCGTATTCTGACGCCTCTTGTGGTGCATATCCTGCCGCTGCCAGTCACGACGTCATTCTGGCTGGTCACCTTGTGCGGCCTGATAGGAGCAACTCTAGCCCTGGAATGGTTCCTCCACGGCCTCGGCCTACAAACCAGCGATGTCGTGTGGGGTGCGCTTGCCTTTGTCTGTCTCGGGGCGACGACGGGCTTTGCTTTGTGGACGTATCTCTATGTCGACTCTCTCGCGTATGCCTTGCTCGCTTTAGTGCTGGCGTGCGCCGTTCAGAGACAGGGGCTGTTGTTGCTCGTCACTACTGTCCTGCTGGCACTGGCTAAAGAAACAGCGATCTTTGGGGCGGTTTTTGCCGTCGCCTGGGCAGTCGCGCAACGTGACCGCTCGATGACGCGCTGGGCTGTCGGAGCCCTGGCTGCTTGTATCGTCGTACTGGCGGCTCTACGTTACGCCCTACCGACCGATTACAGCCTCCTTGGGTCAATGCACGAGGTATTTGCGACCACCGGCACATCGCCATCGAAGATTCTCGCACGTTTGGTTCTTGCGACCGCCGGTACATGGACTATCCTGCTGCCGCTAGCCGTGCTCCAATTGTTGCACCCGCCCCGGATAGCGCGCTCACCGGCTTTTATCTTGCTCGTGGTATTATCCACCGCGCAGTTCCTGGTTGCGCTCAACATCGAGCGCACGGTTGGCTATGCCTTCCCGGCCATCATCGCGGCGTCCGCGTTTGAGGTCAAATACCTCGCGGAGCGATTGAAGGTAGGCACATGGATCATGTGGGTGCTAGCATTGGCCTGCGAGTTGCTCTGGTTCGTCTACGATGCGGGTTTCCCCCTATCACATTATCCAGCCCCACTGAAGGCCCTGGCATTCGCGTTCGTGGGGGTAGCCGCCATCATCGTCGGATTGTTTTTGGGGCGGTTAGGGCAGTTCAACACGCCAACCAGGAGTAGCGCCAGCGCGGATATTTGAGACGCCGGCGCGGATTAGCCGGCGATGACCCTGCGATACTCTTGCAGGGTCCGTGTGGCCATTTGTCGCGCGCTAAAATGCCGCTGGACGCGTTCTCGACCCGCGACCCCCATGGCCCGCGCGCGGTCCCGGTCAGTAAGAATCGCTATGACCGCTTGAGCCATCGCTCCCGCGTCTCGCGGCGACACGAGCAGCCCTGTTTCGCCATCGATGACGATGTCGCGCGGTCCGCCCGCGTTGCAGGCCACGACCGGTGTGGCAACGGCCATGGCCTCGAGCAGCACCAGTCCAAACGGTTCTTCGTACGACGGTAAGACACAGAGCGTCCCCTGTAACAGGAGCCGCGGCACGTCGGCGCGCTGTCCCAGGAAGCGCACATGCGACATGATGTCGAGGTGGTGAGCCTGCTCTCGCAACGCGCTCTCCAGCGCTCCGGAGCCCGCGAGGAGGAGGTAGGTGTTCGGATGCCGCGCAAGGACCCGCGGCAAACAGGCGAGCAGCGTGTGATGGTCCTTCTCCCGCTCAAGGCGCGCCGGCGCTATTAACAGGGAGGCGTCATGAGGCAAGACGAGTTCCGTGCGCACGTCGCTGGAATCCGTCCGTGCTTGGGTCAGGATGTGCTCGGCGTCGATCGCAAGAGGTATGACCGTGGTCTGATCCTTTGCGAATCCCTCCCTCTTGATCATCTCCGAGCGCACGAGTTGGGTGGTCGCGATGCCGTACGCCACCCGGCCGTGCGCTAACCGATGCCCAAGCGCGCGTACAACAGCTCCCGGCCCTGTCGCGTTGAGATAGGCAGGCCTGACGAATTGCTGTGTGAAAATGAGCCGCTCTCCTCGCCAGGTAAGCACGGCGCCGCACAGCAAAGAACTGCCCAGTTGCGCGTGAACGATATGCGGATTCCAGCCGACGATAGCGCGGTACGCTGCCCTCCAATCCACGGGTAGGTTGCCCTTTCCTAGCCGCAGCGGGCGTACATCTACCCCAGAATCGCGCATCTCGTCGATCAAGCGCGTATTGCGATCTCCGCAGACCAGGCGCACCTTGACTCCGAGAGCCGCCAGTCCACGGCTCAACAACGCGACGTGTCCCTCTGTTCCGGCAAAACTATCCGAGAGGACCAATTCCGTCGCGCGCAGATCGCGCTGTTGTGCTCGTGACGACGCGCCTCTATCCTCGCCGCTCATCAAGAGCGTCCGCCGGCAGGGGCGACGCTGATCATGTCAAGAGTAGCCGTCGAAAGCGCATCGCTGTCCTGTTGTGCGCGCCCAAAGTCCGTGGCCAGATTAGCCGCGATACCGACGAACAGGAAGAAAGCCAGCCCATCGCCGCGCACCCAGATTGGTTCCGTGAGCGCGAAACCCAGATAGGACACGATGGCTGACAGACAGCCCGCGGCAAGCCAATGGTCGGGAGTTCCGCGCGTCGCGCGTCTGGCGGCGGCGCCCACACGGAAGATCGCCACGACGAGCCAGATGAAGACGATCAGCCCGACGGGCCCTAACTCGGCCCAAAAGTACAGGATGGCGTTGTGTGGATCGACATTATTGAAGTTAAGGGTGTCGCCTTGATAGGTATGGTAGGTCACGTAGCCGCCAACACCGACGCCTAGCAAGGGGTGCACGGCGATGAGCTTCAGCGCGTCTTGCCAAATGATCACGCGTGACAGCGCCGTCCCACCTGTACTCAGGGTGGCCTGTGACCCAACAAGATTTGTTGGGTTGAGTTGGCTGGTACGTGTCAAATCATCGGGGAGCACAGCGTTGAGAGCAAAGAGGAGCACGGCGGCGGCAAGGATGTACCGGACCAGCGACGCCCGATTGCGGAGCCCGGAGAGGACGCCGATGGAGATGATCGTGCCAAGCCAGGCGCCGCGCGATCCCGTGACGAGCAGCGCTCCCGTCACAAGCAGAGCAAGGACAATCCACCGCAGCGGATGAGGCGTGGATTTGAAGAAAACTCGCGCCGCTATGAACGGCAGCGCCATGCAGAGAAAGGATGCGATCGAGTTCTTGTTGTAGAACAATATATCTGTCGCGCCCCCCTTTTGGATTCCTTTCGTCGCCGCGAAGAAGAGAGCCAGGAGGGCCAGGATGACGCAGGCATAGATATACGCGTCGATCGTTTGCCGTATCTTGACCTGATCGCGCAAGAGCCCGACGATCGCGGCGGTGAACAGCAGGAACTCCGTCCGCTGAATCACCTTGGCCACGCCCAACTGAGTGTTCTGGCTCAACGGAAGCGTGATGAGGCAGACCAGGATCAGTACCGCGAACGGCACGATCACGGTCCAACCCTCAATGGATAGCGGCTGTCGTATCCGCGTCGTGACCCAGGCCAGGAGGATAAAGCCGACGATGAGGTCTGCCGCGATAGCCTGTGCCCCCGCAATCGAGACCGCGTAAATAAAGGTCGATAGCGCCGCGACGATCGGGAACAACCACAGGGGTTTGTCAAACGTGATCAGACAGAGCATGCCGCCCACAATCAGGAGGGGCGCCGCCAGATTAACCGCGAGCCCTGGCTGCGTGGCCAAAAAGCCCGCGCAGATGGTGAGCAGCGCGGCCAGCAGCGTGATGGCGATCGGCGTCGTTTTTATCGGAGGTAGAGTCATGCGTCTCTCTCCAGTGCGGGCTTTATCTTAACGGCGCCTGAGACGAGGGCCCAGCGTAGAAGCGCGGCGTGACGACGGAGCTGAGCCCTGTTGGCTGGCCTCGGCTTGAGCAAGAACAGGACGCCAAAGGCCAGGAGACGCAAGGTTGCTCCTAACATCTGGCTTGCCCTCAAGATGATGACGCCATATGTACCATACCATTTCTGATAGTACAACTCACGAGCGTAGAGAAAGTGGCCTGGCGTGGCGGCCGAGCCGCTGGCGCCACCATGATGGACGACACGACAGGCCGGCGTATACCAGGTCTCCCAACCGGCGCGGGCCAGTCTGCGACACAGGTCGGTCTCCTCGGCATACATAAAGAAGCGCTCGTCAAAGAGGCCAACCCGATCGAGGGCCTCTTTGCGTACCAGCAGACAGGCGCCGATGGCGAAGTCGATGCGCCGCTCCGAGGCGTAGTCCCACTCGCTATAATCGGCGCGCCTGCGCATTGCTTGCGCGACACCTAGCGCCTCGCCTAGCGCCCGCGGGGGGGTGGGGAACCGCCAGCACGAGTGCTGCAGCGAGCCATCGGTATTGAGCAGGCGGCAGCCCACCACGCCTGCCGCTGAGTGTCGCCCTATGCAGTCGAGCAGGGCACGCACCGTGCCGGGCGCGACCTCGGTGTCGCTGTTGAGCAGCAACGCGTAGGGCGAGGCCAGTTCTCGAAGGGCAAGGTTGTTCGCGGCCGCGAAGCCCAGGTTGACCGGCGACTCGACGAGCGCGACCCACGGAAACTGCTCGCGCACCAGCGCGAGGCTGCCGTCACGCGACGCGTTATCGATCACCACGACCCCAACGTCGCCCATAGCGGTCTCGGGCAGCAGGCTGTCAAGGCAGCGCGCCAGCAGGTCGCGCGTGTTGTAGGACACGACGATGACCGTGACAAGGGGAATCATCCGTTGGCCGCCTTTGCCAGGGCTGGCGCGGCGTCCGGCGCCGCGCCGGGCAGAGCAGCGGCCGGGCGGCCGTCGAGCGCCGAGCGCACGGTATCCACGCGCCGCTGCCACGAATTCTCCGCGGCCAGGAGTTGGCGGCGTCGCCGTAGCTCGTCGCCCCTCTCGGCCAGCGCGGCGTCGACGCCCGTCATGAACTCCGCCGCATTGTGCGCCAGGTAGACAAGATCCGGGAACTCGCGCACCGTGGCCACGGGCGTCGACACGATGGGCAGGCCGGTGGCCAGGTACTCGTAGATCTTGATCGGGTTGAGGCTTTCCGTGAAGGGCGTGACGCGGTGGGGGATGATACAGGCGTCGAACAGGCCCATGTAGGCCGGCAGGTCTCGGTAGGGACGCGGGCCGAGCAGATGAACGTTGCGCAGGGCGGCCAGTCGGTCGCGCGCTGCCGGACCGAGATGATTGGGGCCGATGAAAACGAACTGCACGTCCAGCCGTGCCACCGCGACGCGGCAGATAAGGTCCACATCGACGCGTTCGTCATGCACCGTTCCCGTGTAGCCGAGCACCGGCCGTGGGAGGTGGGTGACATCGGGCGGCAGCGGCGCCTGCCCGACACGCGCATAGTGCGCGACATCGACCCCGTTGGGCGCCAGGTAGGTCTTGGGGTTGAGCGGCGACCACTTGTCGAACAACGTCCGCGAACAAGCCAGCACCACATCGGAGCGGCGCGCCAGATTTTCCTGGCCGTGGCGTACAACCTCGACCCAGCGGCGCGGCCCGTCCATGGCCGACCAGTCGTCGGTGGCGTCATAGACCGCACAGACCGCACTGGAATCGGCCAGCCAATGCGCCGCCTCTGGATTCTGCGTCCAGAAGATATACCTCTCCCGCTGCATCGTCAGTGTGCGCATCACGCGCTTGACCTGAGCGCGCTCCAGCCATGCATTGACCCGTCGCAGCAGCGGGATGCCGTTTGGCAGCAGCTTGAAGGGCGTCAAGAGCCATAAACCCGGCGTGTCGGCGCAACGGCGCGGGCCGCGCATGGCCCGGGCCAACCTGGCGCGCTGCTCCGAACTCCCCTGGAACAACGCGCGCGTCCGTAGCCCGTGCGTGATGTCGCAGGGGCGTTCGACGAAGAGGATACGCCGCACCGCGCCGGCGCTGGCGAGACCGCTGAGCAAGAACTGGTTGCGGCGCCAGATCTCGTCCCAATCCTCCTGGCCGATGCAGAGGAGGTCACGGCGCGTTGTCGCCTCTAGCGCCGCGGCGCTAGTACCACACGACGGAGATTTCTCCGCATGTTCGACACGATCTCTCACGCTCCAGAGACCGACCGCACGCCTATAGAAACTGCGGAAGGTTTTCAAGCGAACGGTACTAGCAGGCCTGTCGAGCAGTATCATATGCGGCCGCCCTCGCCTTTTGTCGGTCTTGACCTCTGTGTCGCTGCATGCGCTCTCATTGGGCCGCCTCCTCAACAAGACGTGCCGCCGTCACCGCAACGCGCGGTGCGCCGCGTTGGCCAGGATGAGATAGAGCGTGCTCGTACACCGCGAGGTAGGAGTCCGCGACCATATCCCACGTGTACCGTTCGCCGACGAGCCGCGCCCCGGCCGCCCCTAAAGCCTCCGCGAGGGCGCTATCACGCAGCAGGGTCTCGATCTCGTCGGCGAGTGCGCCGGCATCACCAGGAGGGACGAGGAGGCCGTTCCACCCCTGGTGTACGATGTCCGGCACGCCGCCGACGCACGTCGCAATGACCGCTTTGCCGGCCGCCATCGCTTCCAGGTTGACGATGCCGAACGGCTCTTGCAGCGACGGTAAGACAAAGAACCGCGCGTGGTGGAAGAGTGTTGCCGTCATGGCCCGATCGGTGCGTCCTGGAAAGACGATGCGCTTGTCTAGACCAAGTTTTTGCGACAGAGCGACCAGGTCCGCGTGCACGGGTCCATCGCCGGCGACGACGAGGTCGACGTCCGGGTAGCGCGAGGCCAGGCTCGCATAGGCGTGCAGAAGCACGTCGAACCCTTTGTTCCACACGTGCCGGCCGAGGGCCAGGATATAGGGACGCGTGTGCGGGGATACGATGGAGGGCCGCAGGAATTCGGCCAGATCGACGCCGTTCGGGACGGCGACAGATAGCGTGGCGCCAGAGCCATAGGGTTGGAGGTTGCGCAACGCATCGGTCGAGCATGCCGTGACCGCGGCCGCCCGTTTGAGCAGGCGGCGCAGTATCCACCGCTGCAGGGCCGAGCGCTCGTAGATCCGCTCGGCGTCCATCGTCTGCTCACCATGGCTCGTGACGACGAGCGTCGAGTGAAGCAGCCACGAGAGGATCAGTGCGTAGAGGCCGTTGGGGCCGACGCAATGCACGTGGACGATATCGGGACGCCAGCGCCACCCTATGTAGAGCGTGCGTACGACGGAACCGGGAAACCTTACCAGAAAGCTTGCCGCCGGGCGGGCGTGGCGGCTGGGCAGCGGCATGGGCAGGCGCAGGACCAACTGCCCCGCGACGATGGCGGATTGCGGGAGCGACCGCGGCCACCGCGGCGCCACGACCAGAACCTGGTGTCCCTTCTGGCTGCAGGCGCGGGCAAGTTGGCGCACGACCTCTTCCACGCCCCCCGCGTGGGGATAGTAGGAGCTGGTGAGCAAAAGCGTCCTCACGTCCTATGCGCCCCCGCGCGACGAGAGCGACGAGAAGGCGCGGCCGCCCGCGCGGCAACGTCCTGATAGATCGCCACCGTCTCTCGCGCGCAGCGTTCCCACGAAAATGTGACGGCCCGTTCTGGTCCTCTCCGACGCAGCGCCTCGCGCAAGCCGTCATCAGCCGTGATGCGCGCTAATCCACCGGCAAGGTCATCGATCGACGTGGCGTCGACGAGGAGGGCCGCGTCGCCGGCGACTTCAGGTAACGAGGAGCTATGCGACGCGAGCACGGGGGTGCCCGACGCCATTGCCTGGACCAACGGCAAACCGAAACCCTCATACAGCGACGGCACGACGACCGCCTCAGCGCGGCGATAGAGAGCCGGCATGACCTCATCGCTCAGGTAGCCTGGCAGAAGGACACAATCGGCAATACCGAGGTCCCGCGACCTGTTGACGTAGCGCATGCCTGCCTCCGAGTGTGGGGCGACACCGGTGATGACCAGGCGCTGAGACGCCGCGGTCGCGCTGTGAAAGCGAGCGAATGCGTCGAGGAGACGTGCGATATTCTTGCGTTGCGTCAGCCCTCCCGCGCATAAGATATACGGGTCGGTGAGACCGCTGACGGCGGAGCGGACGTGGGCCGCGTCGGCCGGGTGAGGCGTCGGGCAAAAGCAGTGATGGTCGTAGCCGATATAAACGACATCGATCTGGTCGGGGCGCAAGCCGTAGTAGGAACACAAGTCCTCTTTGGATGACGTCGATATCGTGATGATGCGAGCCGCCTGACGCAAGACCGAGGCTGCCCAGCGCGGAAAGCGCCCCTCGTCGGGCCAGCGCTCTCCGCCAAGGTCATAAACGGACAAGATGAGGCGGCGATACGGGACGCGCGGTCGTAAGGATAGTCCGACATAATGATAGACGTCATAGAGCCCGGTCAGCCACGTGAACAGGGGGAGGGGCACATGCTCTTGCGTCGTACGAATAAGCCGCCGACGCACACGCGCGGCCTTGGTCGTGAGGCCGCCAGCAGGCGTGCTGTCCAGGTCACGGATACGGCTGCCGTCGTTCGCGAATATCGTGTCATCCGTGTTGAGCGCCACGCTCATCGCCGTCAGCATCGGCCGCATAATCTGGCCGCCGCCGCCCCTCGCTCCGAGGAAGCGGCCTGCATCGACGACCGCTACCCGCGGCATGTGGTCGATCGTGGTAGTGTTAGCCAGCATCTTCATTGTCGTTCTATTATCTCACATTAGTCCCATAGTCCGACAACGCTAGAGATAAACGCGGGGCCATTAGGCGTTCAAGGATTCTAGAGTCCTTGCCGCGAAAGCGAACGAAGCTTGTTCAGTTGACGGCGCGCCGCATTTGCAAATGCATAGGGCATGGCTTCCCCCCACCTTCTCAATGATAAGCGGCGGATATCAGCCAGTCCCACATATCCGCGAAAGATGGTCGGATGCACAACCCGGAGTGGCATCGCCCATGTGTTCGTGCCCGCAGCACAGAGCACCGGGATATGCTCGAGGAGATCGCGATTCACATAGAGGAGGGTATTCTGGGCGTACCATGGCAGGATATCCTCGCGGCTCCAAATGGCGGGTCTGATGATGTCGACAACATCGTACCCGTGCATAAGAAAGAGACGCGCCCAGTAATCTTGCCATTGCTCGTTGACATGCGCGACGCCTCCCTGCCCAGGGATTGCCGCCGAAAAGAGGATTGCCGGCCCTAGAGCGACGAGAGCCGCAACGAATGCGCCTGCTGACGCGCGTGGCAAGTGCTCAGCGACCTCCAACGATACGACGAGATCAAACCGGCGATCGAGGACAAACGGCGTGGTAAGATCGTGGGCGATAAAATCCATCGCCGGGATTTCAAGAGTTGTGCGATCTACATAATCGCCATCAACACCTACTATAGAATGAACACCCGATTCCACGAAAGCGGCTAACCATGTGCCGGTTCCACAGCCAATATCGATAACTGATGCGGGGTGTAATACGTCAAGGACGAGGGGAACAATTGCACGCGCCGATCGGTAGACGCGGGCGTGGAGGTCATCAAAAAAAGCCCGATCGTATAGTGTACTTGCCAATAGCCTGATTCCATTCTATGCAGGGTCATGTAGTTCTTGGAAGCGAGACTGAGTAGGGCGAGGACATCCCAGGGCTGGGCGGCATAATAGCGGCAGGCCGTTCTATTATCTCACATTAGTCCCATAGTCCGACAACGCTAGCGGTAAACGAGCGGCGCATGGTGCCCCACGAGTATGTAGTCCTCACCGTGGCTGCGCGCGCCTCCGCCCGTTCCCGATACGTGGGATCGCTGACAACCCGTTGGATGGCCGCGGCCAGAGCCGTGGGGTCTCCCGGCGGCACGATGATCCCTGACCCCTCACCGGTCACCAGCGCGCGCACCGGCTCGTTGTCCACGGCGACGACCGGGAGGCCCACGGCCATAGCCTCCGCGACTGCCATGCCGAATCCTTCCCACACGCTGGCGCTCACATAGACGTCCGCCGACGCACGCAGGTCGGCGAGCATCCGAGGCGTCATGTACCCATGGAAGGACACACGCGTCATCAGCCCATGATTTTCTACCAACGTGTGCAAATAGCGGGCGTAGTCCGGCTCGTTCGCGACACCCGCGAGGTCGAGGACAAAAGAGTCAGGCAGTAGGCTTAGAGCGAGCAGCAGTTGGTCGTTGGCCTTGCGCGGCGTGAGCTTGCCGACCGTCAGCAGGCGTCGTACGTCTGGCGACCGCCACGAGCGCCCCGCGTCAGATACGTCAGCTACATCGAAGCCTGGAGGAACCACCGCGACGGGGCGCCCCACCACCCCGAGGACCGCAATGTGCCGCGCGGTGGCAGGACTATTGACGATAATCTTATCTGATAGCATCAGGACCGCGCGTTCGAACAGGCGTAAGCGCGCGCGCCTTCGTGTCGGACCAGGTTCGTCGCTCTCCAGGTGGTGAACCATGGTCACGATGCGACAGCGGGGTAGGGCACGACAAAGGGCGAAATGGAGCACGATGTTAGAGGGACTAGCCAGGTGCGTGACCACGACGACCCGCTTACCAGACAGTACTGCCTGCACGACCGCGGGCAGTCGCATCACATTCCTGAACAGCGTGTGTCTTACCCCCGCTAGACCTTTGCCAGGTTCAGGCAGCGCCCAGACACCATACCCGGCCTGTCGCAGTGCCTGAAGCATCTGTCTGTTGTACGCCTCCCCACCCGTATGCGGCGTCCGAGGAGGCACAAACATGAACAGCGCGCGTGGCCTGGGGCCTATGCTATGGTGGGCGACAGAGGAACGTCTAGCGCGTTGTGCCACTGCCGTCACTGCTCCCACGCTCTTGAAGCGGCCATGCATCGTCGATGACACATTCTTCAGCCCGTAGACGCCCATCAAGCGCCCCATCGGCGCGCCATCGTGCGCAGGGCACGAAACATAGCCTGTCCCAAGAGCGCCTGTAGCAGCACGCTCTGTGTTCCTCGATAGCGCAACCAGTGGCGATCATGCTGGAGCGCGTGGATCAGTTGGACAAGCGCGGCTCGTCGTTGACCGGCACGAGCGCTCCGCGACGATCGATACACACTGGCGAGGGCGATCATCTGACGCGCGTAGGACGTGCCGGATAACCCGGCGTGGTCAAGCATGGCCAGCGCGCGTGGTGGGATAGCGACATCAAAATGCTGGCCCGTCGAGACGGGCGAACGATCGAGCAGGCGCGCGACGAAGTAGGGCCAGCCCGTCAGGCTTGCATCGTAGGCTAAAACCTTGCGCATCAACAAGGTAGCCTGCGTGCCATCATCGGCGACGAGCGCCGCGGCAGCGGCATCAAGGAGATGCTCTAGCAACGCGACGCGTCCCACGTCCTGGAGGCCCATCGGGAAAAGCGGGCTCCGCAATGCGCGCTCGCCGACCATGGCAACCTCGGACAAACTCTTATAGTTGCTGGCCTGTGTCTTGGCGCCCGGCAAAATACGCCAGGCGCCGCGCACTCCAGGGAGATAGACCATAGGATAGGTCATCCCCAGGCGGATCCATAAGTCGTAATCCATGGCATAGTGCAGATCCTGGGCAACACCCCCACACCGGCGCAAGACATCCGCGCGCACAAAGGCCGCCTGGTTCAGGACGTAATTGGACGCGAGGAGGCGGGCGTAGTCGAAGGGGCCAGTCGGGAACAATCCAAGCGAGGCGTCCCCTTGATCGACCAGGCGACAGTCGCTAAAGACGACGGCGACATCAGGGTGCGCAACGAGGTAGCGGATCGGCTCGGCAAAGGCGCCGGGGTAATAGTAGTCGTCGGAGTTTTGCCAGCCAATGAACTGCCCGCGCGCCATGGCCAGACCCTTATTGAAGGCATCGGATTGACCCTCATCCTGCTCGCTCACCCAACGGAAGCGGCCGGGCCACGTCGCCTCGTACGCGCGCAGGATCGCGACGGTGCCATCGGTCGAGCCGCCGTCCACGACGATATGCTCGACATTCGGATAGTCCTGCGCGCGTACGCTCTCAATCGTGTCGCGAATGTAGGCCGCGTGGTTGTACGACGGCGTGATCACCGACACCAGCGGACTCTGATGCTCTTCTAGCATATCACCGCCTTGTTGTGCTCCATTGTTTAGCGTCGTTCTTCTCGATAGCGTGTCCGTGCGCGGACGCCGACGTACTCATAGATAGTGGTCGACGTCCAGGACCCATCGCTCTCGTCTCAAATCGTAGCCGATACTGCGGATCGACACGCCATCGCGCAACCAGGCTATCAGTCGGCGCTGGACACGGCGCGGGACGAAGCGGGACGACAACCGCTGGCGTAATTGCGCCGACAGCTTGCGTCTCCTCTGATAGTCTCCTATCGCTATATCCTGTCGTAACGCTTGCCTGGCCTCTTCGGTGTAGACATCCAGGGCGGCGGCTGTTTTCTGGTCCGGGTGAACACGGAAGCCTCCGAGGGGGGATTGAACCATGACGAGGTCGGTATGCTTCCAGAAACGAAGCCACAACTCAAAATCCATGGCGTACCGCACCTGCTCATCGACATAGCCGCCCGCTTGTCGCCAGAGGTCGGAGCGCCAGAACGTCGATTCTTGTTGCAGCCATCCAGGGAAGCGCCTGGAGGCCCCGACGGCAAAGGCATCGATATACCACTCTTTGCAGTAGCCGATAGTGTGCTCAACCGACGTAGCGAGCCCCGAGGTATTCCAGAGCAACGGATGGTGCGACGTCAGCCAGCAGACAGATGGGAACCGCGCGAAAATCTCGCCCACCACTCGCAATGCCCAGGGACAGTACATATCGTCGGAGTTCAACCAGGCGAAGACATCTCCCGTCGCCCTGTTGAAACCGTTATTGATGGCATGACTTTGTCCGCGGTCCGGCTCGCTTGTCCAGTAGGCCAAACGATGCGCGTACTTCTTGATGATATCGACGCTCCCATCGGTCGACCCACCGTCGATAATAAGATATTCGAGGTTGGGGTACTCCTGGTCCAGGACCGAGCGAATCGTGGCCTCCAGAAAGCGCGCCTGATTGTACGACGGCGTGACGACCGAAATACGAGGCAACCGCGGGACATCCGCCATCGCGTTCGTCGCATCCGTCATTCTAGACCTGGCCGGCCGCGACGTGCGGCGCCAGGGCGTCTTGGCGGTCTTGACGGTACCAGGCGATGGTGCGGTCAAGTCCAGCGCGAAAATCGGTGCGCGCCCGGAAGCCAAACAGCCGTTCAGCGCGGCTCGTATCGAGGCAGCGCCGCGGTTGGCCGTTTGGCTTGGTGGTATCCCAGGTGATGCGTCCCGTAAAACCGCATAGCTCGGCAATCAATTCCGTGAGGTCGCGGATGCGGATTTCCTGACCCGAGCCCAGGTTGACCGGCTCCACTCCGTCGTACAGATCGGTTGCCAGCACGATGCCCTCGGCTGCGTCGTCGACATAGAGGAACTCACGCGACGCGCTGCCGTCGCCCCAGCAGACGATCTCGTCGTGGCCCTGCTCCACCGCGTCGACGCACTTCTTGATGATAGCCGGGATGACGTGCGAGGAGGCGGGATCGAAGTTGTCGCCGGGACCGTACAGATTGACCGGGAGCAGATAGATACCATTGAAGCCGTACTCTTCGTGGTAGGCTTGCTGTTGCACCAGCAGCATCTTCTTGGCCAGACCGTACGGCGCATTGGTCTCCTCGGGGTAGCCGTCCCACAGGTTGTCCTCGGAGAAGGGAACGGGCGTGAACTTGGGATAGGCGCAGACGGTGCCGATGGAAACGAATTTCTCCACGCCGAAGAGGCGGGCCTGCTCCATCAGCTGCACGCCCATCATCAAGTTCTCATAGAAAAAAAGGCCCGGATGCTCACGGTTGGCCCCAATGCCGCCAACGGTCGCGGCAAGGTGGATAATCGTCCGTGGACGCTGAACGCGCATTAGACGTACAATGTCCGCTTGTGTCCGTAGGTCGTAGTCCGATTTACGAGGAGCAAACACACTCTCATGGCCGCGCGCGCGCAGTTGCTCCATCACTTTGCGCCCAAGGAAGCCACTTCCTCCAGTTACGACAATCTTATCCCGCATAAACCTCTCTCGACCGCCTTGCTCACCAATCCAGATTAGTGCTATGCTCTTGTCTTGTTCTTAACGTAAACGCCCCACCACGTGTTGCACAGGTGCTTGATGTCATAGCCGCTTCGTCGCAATGTCATACAAGCCATATAGCTGCCCACAAGGTGCTCCTTCATGGAAGGATGCGTATCGTGTAGGAGGAGGATACCACCATCACGCACATAAGGCAAAACCTTCAAGAAGTCATTGATAACGTAGGAGGTATCGTGACAAGCGTCTATGACCGCCAGGTCAATCGTCTCCGGCGCCATATAAGAGCGCAGATCCATGACGAGCGTATTTGCATACACCTGAGTGACGCGCGATTCATACCCGTAGGTGCGGTAGACCCGGCCGATATCCTCTTGACGGAGAGCAAATGTCGTCACGGCGCCACTCATCTGCTCGGGGAGCGCGTTAACGGTAAACAGCCGCGCATCACAGATCCGCGCCAGGTTCGCTATCGTATTCCCATGGGCAGTACCCAATTCCAGGATAATCGAAGGCTTCCTGTACGCGGCTATTTGTACTAGCGGAACAATATCATTATGCGTCGTTGGACCATTGCTATGGTATGGCGGAAGACAACAGTCATCCAGAAGCAGGGGGGCTGATAGGCTTCCGGCGCCATCGGTTAGCGCATCTATATCTATTTCCGGCAGTCCCCACAATACTTTTGCCATGGAAGGCATGAGACGCGCCCCAAGCCGCTGTGCCGCGTGATAGGTGTCGCGTGTTTTAGGAAGCTGCGCTATAGAAGAGCGTACCGTTTGCAGGATCACATCGCTACCTTTCTCGCCGGAACCACGGCTTGCGAGCCGCACTACTCTAGAGGGGTACATATCGTAGCCGAGAGCGAGCAAAACGCAGCGCCTCTTGTAGTGGCCGCGGCAGGACCCGCTTCAATCGCTGGTTGAATTGTCGCTGAGTTGGAACTGCCCTTGCACTGAACCCCGGCACGTGTCGCTCAAACTCGGCAAGTTCCGCCACAATATCGCGATTTGCATACGACGGATGCTGTAGGGGGAACTGCATCTCGCCTACTGGCATGTTAGCACAAGGATGTTCAACGCCCGTCGTATGGGTTGCTCCCTCACCAAAGCCTATGTTCGATACCAGATTCACGTTGGGCGATATCACGAATGCCCCCTGCGCAAGGATGCTAAAAAACCATTGATAATCCCACGTGTCTACCTTCCCTGCCCAGGTATCCTCAAAAACACCCTGCCAATGGGCCGCTGGCATTTTCATCCCCACTATATCCGTGAGCCATGTTGTCTCCTTTAGACTCTGCCATAGAGCCATTTTTATATCATAGTGCTGCCAGGCGCGTTTCCAGGTAGCCCAACCCCATATATGAGGGCGACGCGAGAAATGGTACCCGCTTGATATCGACTCATCGCTACCGACATTGGACCCATTGATCGACATGACTCTTGTATCGAAGCGATACTTGTCAAGCAGTTCGTCGCAATAGCGAAAAAACGAGGGGTGCGGCAGACAATCATCTTCAAGGATAATCGCTTCCTCACATTGATCAAAGACCCAATCCAGCCCAGACGATACGCGACGCTTACAGCCAAGATTCACGTCCGAGAAGTTGGTTCGGACGTCGCATGGCCAATCAACCTGTGTCACAATAGAACGCGCCTCCTCACAACGAGCCCGTTCGGCCTCATCACGAGGGCCATCCGCAATGACGAGCAGCGTCGACGGCCTATACAAGCGGATAGCCTCGAAGACTTGCCGCGTGTGGTACGGCCGATTAAAGATTAGAAACGCGACGGGTACAGTAGACATCATTGCCACCTGGCTTTAAGAGTCTTCATACACGTGATCGACGATCTCATCGCACGTCGACAATGCCTAACAAACCAGCGGCTATACCGATCATCCGCCAATCCTCGCATTTTACCGTGAATCGGCGTGGACTATTGGTTGGGAGGATGAGTCGAACGAGAGGTCGTGGCTTGAGCAGCGGCCATACTCTGGCAAGGGCCATGCGATACCGTCGGGGCGTCGAAAGAGGCTGCTGATTGAGCTGTGCAATGGCCTGGGAGATGCCCTGCCAGTACGCCCGGCGGATAAGCCAACCTTGAGTCAGGCGAGCTGCATGGACATGATGCCGTACGGCAATGTCGGGATGGTAGAGACAAGCGAACCCCTTTGCCATCAGGTCGGTCTGGACGGAATCCTCATCCATGGATAAAAGCTTTGTGCCTCTCCTCCCCAGGGACTCATCGAACTCGCGCACCGTTTCAAGCAGGTAGCGACGGAAGGCAATGTTTGCCGAAATAAGCCGATGTGGGTCAGCCAGGACCGTAGGAACCTTATAAAGATCGAAGGCTGACACGTACCCTATCAAGCCGTCCGACAGCCAGCCAGGCCGTGGCCGTTCCCAAATAGGCTCTATCCTTCCCCCGACGCAACCGGGCCTGGGCTCGGTGTTTTCGAAAGCATCGACAATCTTCTCAAGCCATTGGGGATAGGCAATCGCATCATCATCGAGATAGGCAACGTACGCGCCGTGCGCCGCGCGCCAGCCACGATTGCGTGCACGGTTGGCTCCTGGCACGGGCTCGCTAATATAACGCAGGTTCGGCGTGTCCGCGTATTCCTCGCACACGACTCGTCTTGTATCGTCCGTCGAGCCATTATCGACCACGATGATCTCGTAGTGTTCCGTTGGCAGGGTCTGATCGACGAGGCTCTTTAGAGACAGACGCAGGTAGTCTGCCCTATTGAGGGTAACGATGACGGCGGAGATACGGCAGGTTGATTCGGACATCGAGGTCGTCTCCAGTGTCTGTGGCGCCCGTTGCTCGACGGGTTGAGGGTTGGTAGTGGTAGGAGCAAACGACGGGGACGATCCTGCTGATCTCTGAGTGGGGGCAAGTGCCAGACCTCCCTCCTCTTCGCCTCGCGTCGCAGTGCGCGTATGGGCCGCATCGAGAACCACGCGCAGCAAACTCTTGCCAGGGGCGCGGTCATACTTCTCCAGTGCGCTATCGTGCGCTTGCAGCCCCATGTCCATCAAGCGGGCGCGGGCAGTCCAGGCTCGTTCAAGCGCGGCCCCGAACGACGTGGCCGTCGGCGCGTCGGCGATAAACCCGGTTCGCCCCTCGTCGACCCACTCGGCATTGCCGCCCACGTCCGTGACCACGGAGGGCCGGCCGCACAGCATCGCCTCGACCAGGGCCAGCGGCGTCCCTTCCCCGCGTGACGGCAGCACCAGCAGGTGATTGCCGGCCCACACCTCTCGTATGTCGTCGACGTGTCCCGCGAACTCGACGCGCGACGAGATGCCGTAGTGATGGGCCAGGGTCTCCAGGTACTCCCGGTCCGGTCCCGCACCGTACAGCCGCAGGCGCCAGTCGCGCCGACGCCATGCCTCCGAAGAAAAGGCTTCCAAAAGAACATCTTGTCCCTTAAACATCGCCTGCAGTCGCGCGACACAGGCCATGCGCAGCGGACCCGGCGATGGCCAGTCCACGATGGTCACATCGGAGAGGTTAACCGGGTTCCGTAGCACAATGGCATTGGGCAGGGATTGCGCGAGGTGACGTTCCGCGGACCTCGCGTTACCTTGCGCCACGAACGCGACGCGATGGGCCTGGGCGAAGAAAGCGCCGACCATTTGGCGAACATGGGCCGTGTGAATCGCCGCCTCCGCGTTATGCTGGCACACGACGATGTAGGGGATCGAGCGGGCGCGCAGTATCTCGATCAGGTCCGGGAAACCCGGCCAGACGACATCGAACATCGACCCCTGGCTGATACAGACCACATCGGGATCGAACTCGGAGAGGCGGCGAAATGGGGAGGCCAGTTGCCGCGCGAACTGTCGTGTCACACGCCGTGCCACACGCCGTGCCACACGCTGTATCCTGCCATGCCCGTCTTGTTCAGGCCGCCGTCGGTAGAACACGCGCGCGCCTTTGCGCTGTAACTCCAGGATCCTGGCTGCAGTCGAGGGCCATTGGTAGACAAAGAGCTCGACGTCACATCCCGCACGCAGGGCTTCATCGGCCATCTCTGCCCACAGGAATTCACTCCCACCCCAGGGGAAAGGGGACATCGTTGAAACGATCGCTATCTTCATGTGAGAGGGACCGGCGCTCATGGCTTCTCGAAGACGACAATGTTCGATAGATACAGTGGGCCGTGCATGTGCACCATTCCCTGGAGGCGTCGGTTGCTCAACGCATTGAATAACAAGTGGTGGCCTACGGCCGCCAGCTTCGCGGCGGCGCGATCGGGTAGCTGGCTGCTAGCTGGCGCCGGCTTGCAGTTGGCCAGAAGAGTCCCTAATACATCCCATGCATCGCCAGCCGCCTCTTGATCCAGAATCGTGAGACCTGCTCGATCACCATAATAGCGCAGCGCATGGAGCGTCGGCCGCCAGAAATCGTACGGCTCTTCGTGCAATTGGTAAAAGTGGGGGCACGTCACGAGCAGGCGCGCACCCGGCGCCATCAGCGTGACTAGATTCCTGAAAGCCGCGTTCCAGTCGGCCACGTGCTCCAGCACCTCGGTGCACAGCACGAAGTCAAATGGAGCACGACTCATAAGGTCTGTCGGCAGCGGCCTGTCAAGCGCGCAGATGACGTCTACGGTCCCTTCGAGATTCTGCTGGGCGTCGACTCCCGTATATGAGTAGCCCATGGATTCCAGTGCGGAACGAAAGGGCTGGCGGCCACAACCAGCGTCTAGCAGGCGTCCTTGCGGTGGGGCAGGCACAGCGTAGGCAGCAAGGGCACGCTCGATTTTCCGGCGCAGCAGCGGGACAATGAACCGCTCTTGCGGCCACACCGGCTCATAGATAGAACGCTGGTTCGAGACGCGGCTTTGTTCGTGCCGCAGAGTTGTCATGGTCGCGAACCTGCTCGGGCCTTGAACCTGCTTAGGGCGCGCGGCAGCCGCCAAGCAGCGCGTAAAAGGACGTACAGCGGGCCTGGTAGGAAACGGCGTGCCCTCATCCGCAACCACTGTGTAAACCAAGGCCGTACTGCGTTTACCACCGCATCGACCAAAGACATCCACAAATCCTTGTACATCCAGAAACGACGGAAAAGCTTCAACAGCAAGAGGTAATCCTGTTTAGAATTGGGCTTGAAAAGCGTTCGCCAAATATAGGGTCCGCTGTAACTGAGAAGGTGCCGATGGTGGTGCTCGATGATCCGTTCATCAGCTCCCAAACTTCTATAGAGGTCCATCGCTTCGTGCAAGTGGCCGAGCATGACGGTGGATAAGTATTTCCACCACTCTTGGTGGCCGATCCCAAGAAGTACACAGGGATCGCCAATGTAGTAGACGGGCTTCCCGAGCGTCGCCCGAGCGAGCACATTGATGTGAAGGAAGTCGGTATCGAAAGACGAGATCAACTTGTCTGGGTTTATGGCGTTCAATTTGATAGGGTCAATTTCGGCACGCCATATCGACCGGCGAAATACATGGCACACGATAGCTGTATGTAACTCTGCTGGCTTCTGAGCGTCGATGCTCAAGATCTGGAGCCAATTGGGCATTAGCCGTTCCGAGAAGTCTTGGCACATAGATTCCTGAGGAGTAGGCGAGTAGCTAGAGTTTTTTTCTACTATTAACCGGTTCCTCACCTCTACCCATTGTTGACAATAATTCACGAAGAAGTAATCGATATGGGAATGAGCCTCGATTATGCCCACGAGCTTTGATAATTTACCCTGGATGATCATGTCATCATCACCAAGAATCCAGCAAAACTCACCCGCAGCAAGCTCACTTGCAACACAATTGATGTTGCGAGCCGCACCAATGTTTGTGGAGTTACGGTAATAACGGATGGGGCCGTTTCGCTGCATAATCTCGACAACCTGTTGCGTGTGGTCGGTAGAGCAATTATCTGATACAATTACCTCGACCTTTCCTTTGAGTTCCGCGACTTGTGGCAATAATGATTGCAACGCCAACTTCAGCAGATCAGCCCTATTAAAGGTTGGTATACAAATAGAAAGGATGGGCATTATGCTAACGTCTTTCTCCAGCGGTAGTTGATGGGACGCATATATCGACGAAACGAATTACTCACTTGGCCTGGCTGCGCGAGTCTGCCACCACTTGATCGATTCACCTAAACCGGTTGACAGAGTGAATGAGGATTTCCAGCCTACTTCCTGTGTTAGTCGTCGGTTATCGGCAACGAGCAGCGGCGGTTCCGACGGCCCCAGGGGCACTGCTCCATAGTGAATAACGTGCTCTCCTGATATTTGCCTGGCGATTTCTTGCACGACGGCTTTCACTGTGACGGGGACACCCGATCCCACGTTGACAGCTCCCGTAACATCGCTGTCGAGAAGCTGTACCAACGCATCCGCTACGTCTTGCACGTGCAGGAAATCACGCAACTGCTCACCGTGCGTACAAAGCACCGGCTGGTCGTCGATAAGGGAGCGCGTGACCGAAGGGACGAGACGGTTCGGATCCTCGAAGGGACCGTACACGAAGAAGACGCGCGCCCAGGCAGCGCTAAGACCCTTTTCCTGCGCCAACCCCTCAACCAACCGTCGCAGGGCATCTTTGGCTTTACCATAGAGGGTGGCCGGCCGGATCGGCGTGAGCGTCTCGGAGCAGAACCCGTAGTCCCAGTCGTATTCGGCGCAGGTACCCGCGACAACAACACGCTCTCCTCCTTGTCGTTGGAAAGAAAGCAGTAGTCGTAGACTCGCGGCAACCCACTCCAGGTTGATAGGGGCAGCGTAACAGACGCGGTGCTCCGTATACCAGGCGAGATGCAGCAGGTGCGTGGGCCTGATCTCGGCGAGTAGATCATCATGGCCACCGTCGCGGAGCATATCGTAGCCATGCCAGTGGACATCAGGGTCTAACCGAGGCGCGGGTGTCGTACTGATGGCGTGGACACTGTAGCCTCTCTCAACTAACGGTCGCACTGTGTGTCGGCCAATAAAACCCGTTGCCCCCGTCACGAGAATTGTTTTCATCCTGTTACACAACCCGTGGTCTGGGGATGGGGATAATAAAATGGCCGCCCTGTTCTCGGTAAGCGGCCTGTTGCCGCAATATCTCATCCGCGAAGTTCCAGGTCAGCAAGAGCACGTCGTCCGGCATGTCGTCAAGCAGCTTGTCCGGCGCGTATATACGTAGGTGGGTCCCTGGAGTGAATTGCTCCTGTTTGGCTGTGCTGCGATCGACGACGTACTCCAGCGTCTCACGCCCGATGCCACAATAGTTGAGGAGCGTGCTGCCTTTAGCCGACGCGCCGTACACGGCGATGCGCTTCCCCTCTCTCTTGAGCCCCTCCAACAGCTGGCACAAGCTATCGCGCAGCCGCTCAACCCGAGCACCGAAATCTTTGTAGAACGACAATCCATCAACGCCCCAGGAGATTTCCTCTTGCAAGAGCTGGTAGGCCGCATCTGACGGCGCGCTATTCTTGCCGACGAACACGCGCAGGGACCCGCCGTGAATGGCGATGCGCTCCACGTCGACGACCATCAGCCCATGGCGGCGGAAGAGACGATCAAGCGCCGTCAGCGAGAAATAGCACAGATGCTCATGATAGATCGTGTCGAACTCGACGTGATCGATCATATCTTTGACATAGGGGACTTCGATGACCGCGACGCCATCGTCTGTGAGCAAGAGGCTGATACCCGAAGCCACGCCGTTGAGGTCCGCCACATGGGCGAGCACGTTGTTGGCGTGGATGACGCTCGCGCGATGTCCTTCGCTCACAAGCTGCTCGGCGACGCGGCGGTCGAAAAACTCGCTCACGGTTGGGATGCCGCGCTCTTGCGCCACCTGTGCAATATTACGCGCCGGCTCGATGCCCAGAACCGGAATGCCGTCGTCGCGGTAGTGCTGGAGCAAATATCCATCGTTACTGGCAATCTCCACGACAAGGCTACCCTGATCGAGCCCGCGCTCGGCGACAAGACGCCCTGCCAGGAGCCTGGCCTCGTGGACGGCACTATCCGAGAAGGATGAAAAATAGACGTAATCTCGAAACAGTTGTTCCGGGGAGACCGTCTCCGTGATCTGCACCAGAGAACATTGGGAACAAAAGACGAGATTCAGCGGGTACGTCTGTTCAGGCAGGTCGAACTGCTCCGCGGACAGCAGCGCGTTCGCTAGAGGAGTCTCGCCCAGAGACAAGACCATCCGCAATTCGCCGGCGCCGCACGACCGGCATGCCGTCTCAGTTGCCATGGTTTCTCCTATTGTCGTGGGTCACGGCCATGCCGTCATGGGACATCAAAGGGTCTCCATGGCGTGTGCTTGTTGCGTCTCCACGGCCATGGGCGCCGCGGTCATATCAAAGAACGAACGGTACCAATCGATAGTCGAGCGCAACCCCTCATCTAGCGTGAAGAGGGGAGACCAGCCAAGGATACGTCGTGCTTTATCCGCGGACAGATACTGATGGCGGATCTCGTTACTGGCCTCGTTGCGCACGTCGGGCGTGAGATCAGAACCCATCAGCGCGAGGACACGATGGACCAACTCCAAGACACTGACTTGCAACTCGTTAGAGAAGTTGAATGCCTCGCCACGCAACGCGGGCTGCGCGGACAAGCGTTCAGCCAGCAACATGTAGACAGCCGCGCCGTCCTCGACGTAGAAGTAATCGCGAACGTAGTGGCCATCGGATCGAATGACCGGCCTTTGTCCGCGCAAAACTGAGCGCAGCGTCCCCGGAACGATACGGTTCCAGTTCAGGTCGCCCCCCCCATAGAAGTTGCCGCAACGCGTCGTGGCAACGGGCAGTCCGTAGGTGACGGCATAGCTATGCGCGATCAAATCCGCGCAAGATTTGCTGACATCGTACGGGTGACGGCCCTGCAAAGGTGTCGTCTCATCGTAGGGCAGCGTATCTTGATCCCCATACGCCTTGTCGGACGACGCAACCACTATCTGTTTGACGCTTGGACTGCGGCGGCACGCTTCCAGGACGGACCAGGTTCCTTTGATGTTCGTCTCGAACGTCGAGATCGGGTTGCGGTTAGCAATGCCCACGATCGTCTGTGCGGCCAGGTGCATGACTGTGTCGATCTCATACTCACCAAGCACCCGTTCCAGCGTCGCCTGATCGCACACATCACCGCGCGCAACCGTCACCTGATCGATCAACCGGCTGCGTACCAACTCGGCCCGCGGCGTCCAATCGCGCACCAGGCAGATCACGTCGGCGCCGGCGTCGACCAGTCGTCGCACCAGCCACGCACCGACCAAGCCGGTGGCGCCCGTGACCAGTACCGGCCGATCCAACCAAAAAGGGGACCGAGAAACCTGGCGCGCCTGCGTGCTAGCGGTCATAGCTGCTTGCTTTCCAGACAAGCCACGGGGCCTGCCCGCTGTTCCACAACTCGTTCAAGGCCAGATACTCGCGGTACGTATCCATGGCGAAGAAAAACCCGTTGTGCCGGTAGGCCATGAGTTGGTTGTCGCGGACAAGCTGCTCCAGCGGCTCGCGCTCCAGGATACAGTCAGGACTCGTGCTCAGGTAGTCAAAGACGGCACGGTTGAAGACAAAAAATCCGGCGCTCGTCCACCCAACGGTCTGTGGCTTCTCGGAAAAATCGGCTACTCGTCCCTGGGCGTCGAGGTCCAGGACACCAAAGCGGGAGACCGGATGAACCGTCGTCACCGTGGCCAGGCGGCCGTGCCCATGATGAAAATCGAGCAGCGCCTTGATATTCAAGTCGCTGATACCATCGCCATAGGTGACCATAAAAGTATCGTCGGTGATGTGTCGCTCGACCTGCTTGACGCGGCTGCCGGTCATACTATCGAGGCCCGTGCTCACCAACGTGACGTTGTGTTCCTGCTCGTCGTGGGCGCCATGGTAGGTAATCTGGTGCTGCTGTCCCAGACGGATGGTAAAGTCATTGTTCATGGCCTCATAATCGAGGAAGTACCGCTTAATCATCTCGCCGCGATACCCCAGGCACAGCACAAACTCGGAAAACCCGTAATGGGCATACAGTTTCATGATGTGCCACAGGATCGGGCGTCCGCCGACCTCGACCAGCGGCTTCGGGCGATACTCTGTTTCCTCCCGTAGACGTGTACCCTGCCCACCACACAAGATGACCACTTTCACGGTTACGTCGCCTCACGAAGTACGCCATCGGAGGCATGAGCCAGCTCGGTCTGCCAGGCCAATCTTGGCCGCACGACCCCCAACCAGTCGCCCGTGTACTCCTTGCGCATCGCTCCCGTTTCATGCACCGTGAACGATACCGCTTCGTGGGCGCGGGCCTCTATCTGGGTGGCGTTCGTCAGCACAAAAGCACTGATTTTGTAAAGGCCGTCATTTAGAAAATTGCCGGGCAAAATGCACGATGTCCAGTATAGACCAACAGGATGCGGCCGACCGTACCATCCATCGTCGCAGAGCGAGGCCGATGACCAGTTTGCCGAGGCCAAGACAGCAGTTCCCATCTGGTCAAGTAAGTGAATGCTCGAAGATACGTCTGCCCCCGGTTTCATATTCCAAAACTCTATCTGTACTTCGACATCTTTTTGGATATCTACGTCAGACGTAACCTCTCCTTCGACCAGTATACGCACGGCATGTAGCCGGATAACCTCATTTCCGGGCGCCGATATAGGATCAGGCCAGATAACCTCGCCGCTGGTATTCTGTCCCAGGCTAATGTAGGTGCTCACAATCTTCTCTGTCGGGCCGTTGTCGACGATACGCCCGTTGACTAAAAAGAGAGCACGATTACAAAGGCTGGTCACGGCAGCCATGTTGTGGCTCACGAAGAGTACCGTACGCCCCTCGCCAGCGACATCGCCCATCTTGCCGATGCACTTCTTCTGGAAAGAGGCGTCGCCGACTGCCAGCACTTCGTCGACGATGAGTATCTCTGGCTCCAAATGGGCCGCCACGGCGAACGCCAGGCGCAGGTACATACCGCTGGAGTAGTGCTTGACCTGCGTGTCGATGAATCTTTCGACCTCGGCGAAGGCCACGATCTCGTCGAACTTATGCATGATGTCCGCGCGCGGCATGCCCAGAATTGCGCCGTTGAGCATGACGTTCTCGCGGCCGGTCAACTCGGGATGGAAGCCGGTCCCCACTTCCAGCAGCGACGACACCTGCCCCTTGATGCGGATGCGGCCCTCCGTCGGCTCCGTAATGTGGCTAAGCAGCTTGAGCAACGTGCTTTTGCCCGCGCCGTTGCGGCCGATGATGCCCAACACCTCGCCCCGCTTGACCTCAAAGCCGACGTCCCTCAAGGCCCAGAACTCGGGCCGCTTGCCTCCGCCCCCATTCCCGTTGCCGTTGGCAGGCGACCCGCGCCGGCGTAGGCGCGATGCGGTCGTGAGTGGGAACCTGGCCATGTCCGTGATGGCCTCGCGCATCGTCCGGTACGGCTGCGACGCGGCGCCCAGGCGATACTTCTTGCCCAGCCCCTCGACGCTAATAACGGTGCTGCTCATCGACGCCACCCACGCATACCCCTACACCACATCCGCAAACTGCTGTTCCATGCGTCGGAAGTAGTACAGCCCGCCGATCAGCAGCGCCACGGTGACGGCGACCGAGATGCCGAGCGACGGCAGGTCTAATTCCTTCGACCCTAACAGCGCCCAGCGAAAGCCCTCCACGGCGCCGGCCATGGGATTGAGAAAATAGGCGGCGTGGAGCAGGTTGTTATGGATCAGACTCGCGGGATAGGCTACCGGCGTGGCGTACACGCCGATCTGCGCGATGAACGGGATCAGATAGTTGACGTCGCGGTAGCGCACGTTGAGCGCGGAGAACCACAGGCCCAGGGCCAGGGCCGCCGCCAGGGCCAGCAACAGAAAGAACGGCAAGAAGACAACACCCGCCGTCGGCGCCACGCGGGCGACCAGCATCATGACCAGGAGCACCACGAACGAGATGGCAAAATCGAGCAGACCGGCCAGCGACGCGGACAGCGGCATGATGAGGCGCGGGAAGTAGACCTTGGAGACCAGGTTGGCGTTCGTCACCAGGCTGTTCGACGACCGCGTCAGCGCGGTGGCGAAGAAGGTCCACGGAAGCAAGCCACAGAAGGCGAAGACGGGGTAAGGCACACCCTCGGAGGGAATCTTGGCGAAGTGGCCGAACACGACCGTGAAGATGAGCACGGTCACGAGGGGCTGCACCACGACCCACGCGGCGCCGAGGACGGTCTGCTTGTAGCGCACCTTGATGTCACGCCAGGCCAGGAAGTAGAGCAGTTCGCGGTAGCGCCACAGTTGGTCTAGCTCGAGTGGCGCCCAGCCCCTGGTCGGTTCGATGACCGTGGTGAAGTGGTCCTCGCCAGAGGTGTCAGGTTGGCCGAGGTGGATCGCCAGAACTGGGTCGGCGGACATAAGAGCGGTGTGATCCTTGCTGGCACTATGCCGTTCGTACAATGTACAGTTGCTATGACGCACGAGATCGAGTTTACAGTTAGAATCATAACAGATTCAGGGTTAAAACCTGGTAGATTCCTCACCGCCTCACTGCCCTACACCATGAACGAGACGACCGTGCGGGCGCCTAATAAGGTCGCCCGAGGTTACGCTGTCCGTCGTGGTCGCATCGCTCGTCGCCCTTACGTGGCTGTTGGATGCGCGCGAGCTGTCGGGGTCGCGGCGGTCGTCGGGGTTGCGCTGCTCGGCGCTATGACGGTGGGCGTTAGCGTGCTCGTAGGGGTCAGCGTACTCGTGCTGGTGGGCGTCAACGTGCTGGTGCTCGTAGGGATTGGTGTGCTGGTGCTCGTGCTCGTAGGGATTGGTGTGCTGATGCTCGTAGGAGTCAGCGTACTCGTGCTGGTGCTCGTGGGCGTCAACGCGACGGTGGAGCTAGGGGTCGGCGGCGTGGTTGTCATCGTGGCCGTGACCGTGACCGTGGCCGTGACGGGTGCTTCCACCTCACTCCCCCCTGGACTGTATGCCTCGACCTCATAGATGATCGACGGACCGTACCAGGGTGCGCTCACGTTGGTGAGGCTCGCCCGGTCGGTTGGCCAGAACCCGGGCCTGGCTCCACCGGCCATGCCGCCATAGTTCACGGCGAGGCACACGATGCGGATCGCGGTCGTCTGACGGGCAGGAAACGTGAAGAGGCGCCGCCGCTGGTAGAACTCATCTCGGGCGCGGGCGACCGTCGTCCAGGAGTTGTCTCCGTTGGCAATCTGGACATCGTAGTCGCGCAGCCCCGGCACGATGCTGCCGATGGAGTGCGACGAGACCAGCACCCGGTCGAGCGACTCTTGCCGCGGCAGCCTGATCGTAAGGGTTGGGGTTATGTCGCCGACGGCCGAGGCCCACGCCGGCAGGCCGGGCCAGTCGCCGCCGCCCGCCGCGTCGGAGACGCCGTCGATCGCCGCGCTCGGCGGGTTGTGCGGGGCCGCGCTCGAGGCCGACGCGGTCGCGCCATTGGCGGCGAGGGCGAGGTCGGGGCCGAAGCTCTCGACCGCCGTGATCGTTGGCGTGATGCCGGCAGGGACGGAGACGTACTGGACCGACCCGTCGAGGGTCAGGGTGACGATCCCGCTCGGCGCAACGACGCTGGTGGTGTCGCCCAACTCGTCCGTCACGTCGGCCGCGGATGGCGCGCCCGTGCCCGTGCCCGTGCCCGTGCCCGCGCCCGTCGCGGTCAGCGCCACGCGCGCCTGCACGCCCAGATCGTCGGTCCACAGGGCCAGGATGTTGCTGGTCGACGCTGGGCTCGGGCCGTAGAGCGCGGCGTAGGCATGCGGGATGCTCGTGGTAAGCAGGCCCAGGTAGGGGCGGTCGCCCACCTGCGCCCGTAGCGTCATGGCCGCGAGGGCGGCCGGTTTGACGTCGTACGGGTTCGCGGCGGTAGGGTACTGGATCAGCGAGTCGCTCAGGCCAAAGCCCCCGTAGCCACCCTCGAGGATGAAGTAGTTGGTGGCGGCAATGCCCGCGTCGGGGGAGAGCAGCAGCTGGCGCACGAGCTTGTCGGCCTGGCTGTAGAGGTTGACCGGCCCATCGCTCCACCAGGCGGCCTCGGTGTCCCACACGGGCAAGGCGGCGGCGTGATATTTGGCCAGCAGGGCGTGGAAGGCGCGGAAGACGGCGGGGAAGCCCTCCTCCTCGAAGGAGCGGTTGTGGCCGGGGTAGGGATGCACCCCGACCACGTCCATGGCGGCGAATCCTCCCGCTGCCCCAATGGCCTTGTAGAAGCCCAGGTCCACGCCGAGGGCACTGCCGCCCACCACCTGGGCCGTGGGGTCGGCCGCCTTGACCGCGTGGTAGAAGGGGATGAGGACCTTCGTCGTATAGTCGGCCCCGCTGCCGAATGTGTTGTTGGGCTCGTTCCAGGCCTCCCAGACATGGATGATGCCCTTATAGTGGGCCACGAGTTCCTGCACCCGTGCTCCCCAGGCCCCGCTGGCCACCAGCGCCTTCTCGATCGGGTTGCCCTGGCCGACCTGCACCTCCAAGGTCACACCGGTGGTCACCGCCTCCTGGGCCGCGCTCTGCAAAATGGCGTCGGACGCGGTGAAGGTTAAGGGTGCGGCCGACGACGCCCCGCCGGGCAGCAACTGACTCCAGTCGATCTCCGCTCGGGAGAGGCGTAGGCCGAACGCGCTGGCCAGCGCCACGCTGCGCGCGGGCGCGGCCCCCCCGTAGTCGGCGCCCGGGGGCAGGCTGCCAAAGTCGAGCGTGTCGCTGGGAGCGCCGACGGCGTAGGAGAGGCAGTCGGCGCCGATGGTCGCGCCGCCCTTGAGCAGCCGGGCCTCGACCTGGTAGTAGCCGGGGCGTTCCGGCGGCAGGGTCAGCGGGACGGTGATGGGGGTCGTCGTGACGGGGATGCGGAAGGATCGTGGGACGCCGGGGTCGCCGGCGAGGACCTGGCCGCGCGAGCGGACCGTGTACGTGCCGGTGACGTCGGCAGCGTGGACGGTCCACCAGGGGTCGAACGCGACTCCGACGGCGGGGATACGGGCGGCCGAAAAGTAGTTGGCCACAGCATCCGTCACCAGGCTGGCCCCGTAGCCGAGCACCGGACGGGGTGGCCCGTGCGTGGTAGCGAGCGCCAGCAGACCCGACAGCGCGATGCGGGACACGGATTGGTGGCCGTTGTATGCGCCGCCAGCGGCGAAGTAGAGGTCGCCCTTGTAGAGTGCCAGGGCGCTGGATTGCGTCAGGCCGCCCAAAGTACTGTCCGGGGCGACGCCCTGGTAAAGGCCGTCGCGCGTGGCTACCTCGACGCCGCGGCTGGCGTCGGCGATCAGCAGGCGTCCGTCGGGTGCAGCGATGGCGCCACCAAGCTGGAAGAAATGGAACGACCCGCCCGCGGTGCCGGTCTGTGGGGACCCAAAGGCGCCCAACGGGGCGCCGTCGCGGTCGTAGACGTGGACATAGGCGCCATCGGTCATCATGATGTCTCCCGTCGCCGGGTCGATAGTATACTTGCCCTCCCAGTAGCCACTCACCTGGCTGGCGCCCGCCGCCCGCCCGTTGGCGTCGAGCAGGATGGAGCCGGGGGCGCCGCGCTGCACGACGCCCAGGCGGAAGCCGTGCGCCGTGTCGGCGCGGTAGAGGTCGTCGATCGTGCCGCGCTGTGACTCGACGGTGTGGGTCCATAGCACGCGGCCGTCCGGGGTCAGCTTGACCACGGTGTCGGGAGCCTGGGGCAGGTAGACGTCCCCGGCGGCGTCGACAGCCATCGTCTCGCCTGAGAGTTGCCAGGGCACGGAGAAGGATGTGACAGGCTTCCCATCCGTCATGTCCAGAATGCGCACGGTGTGAGTGCTCGCGTCAAGGATATACATCTCGTCGGGGCCGTGGGGATTGACGAAGATCTTGAAGTCGGAGACGGCAAACGGGGGGGAGGCGGCGGGGCCGCCCGCGAAGATCCCGAGCGTGGTCGTCGGCGGCTGCGAGGGCGCCGCGATCGTCCCGCGGTCGATCGCCCCACACGGTACCCCGATGCCGACCGGATTGGCGATAACCACGGGTGTGGCTAACGGCGCGACCGTCGGCATCACCGTCGACACGTCTGTTGGCGCGACCGTTGGCGCGACCGTTAGCGCGACCGTGGACACGGCCGTTGGCGCGGCCGGCCCCGACCGCGGTGAGCCGAACTTCGGCAGCACCGCGAACACGAGGGCCGCGATGAGCGCGAGCAGGAGCGCGCTGAGGGCGAGTACCACCGCCCGGTTTGGCCTACGCCTGTCACGCGCGCTGTCCCTGTTGCCACGATTCACTGCGCTGTCAACCCCGGTGTATGCGCGGGACACGCTGCGTGCGCCCAACGAGCCACGGCGGACTCGTGGCGAACCCACCACCTGGACCTTGGCCAATGGGTCCGCCGGTCCACCGCGGTCGTTTGCTCCGCGGTCGCGGCCCCCGCGGACGCTGCCGGACTAGCGTAGGCTCTCTGAAACAACTCTCGTCTCTCTAGCTTCGAGGCTTACTCGTGGTGGCCGTTTCCTCATGGCCGTAGTAGTAGTCGGAGCTGTAGTAGTAGTAGGAGTAGCTGCCGATGCCTTTGAGGTCGACCATGTTGAGCACGGTCCCGAGCACATTGCCGCCCACTTTGCGGAGCGTGTTGACGCTGTTTCCAACCACGGTGCGGCGGGTGGAGGCGGCGCGGGCCACGACGATGGTGCCGCTGACGCGCGCCGAGAGCACCACCGCGTCGGTCAGCGGACCCATCGGCGGCGTGTCCAGGATCACCAGGTCCGAGCGCGCCTCCAGTTCGCGCAGCACCTCGGTCGCGCTCTGCGAGGCCAGCAGTTCGGCTGGGTTAGGCGGGTGCGGCCCGCTAGTCATCACCAACAGGTTGGGCACCATCGTCGATTGTAGCGCCCTGTCGATCGCGCCAGCCCGGTTCTCGCGCGCCAGCAGCACGGTGGTGAAGCCTGTTGCCGTCTTGAGGCCGAAGAGCCGGCCGACGGACGGACGGCGCAGGTCGGCGTCAACCAGGATGACGCGCTTGCCTGCCTGGGCCATGGCGACGGCCAGGTTGGCCGCGACCGTGCTCTTGCCCTCCGAGGGCACCGAACTCGTGATGACCAGGCTCTTGAGTTGCGTGTCGAGGCTGCTGAACTCGATGTTCGTGCGCAGGGTGCGGAAGGCCTCCGTGATGGGGGCCTTGGGGTGGTTGAGCGTGACGAGTTGCGGGTTCAGCACGGGGAACGGGGTTAGTTGCTCTAGCTGAGCCATGTCGTGGCCGTTGGCCCCGTTGCCGTTGCTGGCGCCATTGGCCATCATGGTCGCAGGGGTGAGCGCGGGCCTGGGCGCGGGCTTAGGGCGGCCGAAGATCTTGAACAGGCCGAGGCGCCCCTTCGGCGAGTCCACGCCGATCACGCCCAGCAGGCCCAGCGGCGCCTGGCCCAGCAGCCTCTCCACGTCCTCGGGCGTGCGCAGCGAGTAGTCCAGGTAGTCGAGCCCGAAGGCCAGGGCAAGCCCTAGCAAGAGGCCGGCGAGGAGTCCTGATTCAGTGTTCCTACTCACGTTCGGCGAGATAGGTCCATATGAGGGGGCCGCCAAGTCCTGTACGGACGCGCTATTGGTCGAGTTCTGCGACGCGTTTGCCCCCGCCGTGCCGAGGAGCTTGTAGTACTCGTCGTTGACGGCAGTGAGGCGGTCCAGGGCCGTCTGGACGCGCGTCAGGCTGGAGCGGGGGTTGCGCAGCAGGGTGTCGTACTGCTTCTGCGCCACCGTGGTCTGACCACGGAAGTAGTTGATGGCGAGATTGATTTCGGAGCCGCTTTGCCCCGCCTGCGTGGCCGCTTGCTGCGCCTTGTTCTCGTCGATAAAGGCGGTGGCGACGCCGTTGGCGATATTCGCCGCGAGAGTGGGGTCGCCCCAAGTGACAGTGATCTGGAAGTAGTTCGTGCCGGGCACAAGCGCGCTGAAGACGCTCCCCGCAATGGCGCCGGGCGCCACGCCGCCACCAAGCCTCTGGGCCACCGACCTATCGAAGGAGGGCGTCTTGAGGAAGAAGCTGTAGCTGCTGGCCAGTTGGTCGACGGGCGCGACGCCGCTGCCGTTGACCGCACTGTTGAGATAAGGGATGATCGAGGCCGGCGCGGCAGCGTTGATCGAGAGCGTGGCCGTGGCGCTGTAGACCTTGTGCTGGCGCTTGCTGAAGGCGTAGGCCGAGCCCGCGCCGAGCGCCGTCAGCAGCACGATCAGCGGGAGATACTTCTTCAGGACGTTCAGATACCGAAAAAACTCCATCGTTCCCTTTCCAACCGCATGGCACGCCCGACGCCGCGCGGGCTAACACGACCGCGGGGGCGATGTCTGTGTATTCTACCTCATCGTCTCTCGGCCGATCCCGGGCGTCAGGACAGCGTTGATCTCACAGACCATATTACCACTACTGGCCTGTAACAGGTAGTAGTGGTGTTAAAAACGCGGACCGCTGGCCTGCCCCGTTACGTCGGTCCCCGCGCCGACGACGGCCACGATCCCGCCTCCTGGCGACTGCTCCGTCGCCACCGCAACGAGGCGACGTCAGGGGCCTGCCATTCTGTCTGGCTATCTGGCCACGTCAGGATTGGGAGATCGCGGTGGGCGTCGCCACGACTAGCGTGGGGGAGTTGCAGTGGGAAGCAGCACATTGGGAGCAACTGTTCCGATAGCTCCTTGTGGGCGCGTCACCGTGGGTTGCGGGGTCGCGGTCACCGTGGGTTGCGGGGTCGCGGTCGCCGTGGGTTGCGGGGTCGCGGTCGGCCGCGGTGTGCGCGTCGGTGTGGGTTGGACGGTGAGGGTAGCGGTCGGGCGGGCTGTCGCGGTTGGCCGCGCCACGCGCGCCCTGGGGGTGGGAGCTACTATCTGGCCCGTGGGCAAAGAGATTGTGGTCTCGGTCGGGGCCGGTGTCGCCCTTGGCCTGGGTGTGCGCGTGGGGCGCAGCGTGGCCGTTGGCCGTGGCGTCTTGGTAGGGCGGGCTGTCGCGGTCGCCGTTGGCCGCGGCGTCCTGGTAGGGCGAGGCGTGGCCGTGGCCGTTGGCCGCGGCGTCTTGGTGGGGCGAGGCGTGGCCGTCGGCGTTAGCGTTAGCGTTAGAGTAGGACGAACTGTGGCCGTTGGTCGCGGCGTGCGCGTGGGGCGGGGCGTGGCCGTTGGCCGCGGCGTCTTGGTAGGGCGGGCGGTCGCCGTCGCGGTCGGTGTCTTGGTAGGGCGGGCTGTCGCGGTCGGTGTCTTGGTAGGGCGGGCTGTCGCGGTCGATGTCTTGGTAGGGCGCGGCGTGACCGTCGGCGTTAGAGTAGGACGAACCGTGGCCGTTGGCCGCGGCGTGCGCGTGGGGCGAGCTGTCGCGGTTGCCGTCGCGGTCGATGTCTTGGTGGGGCGCGGCGTGGCCGTTGGACTAGGCAACAGGGTCGCGGTGGCGGTAGGCAACGGACTCGGAGTGGTAGTTGGCAGAGGTATGAGCGTGGCAGTTGGCGGTAGCGGTGTGGCCGTGACGGTGACGGTGGCGGTGGCTGTTGCAGTCGGCCGCGGCGTCTTGGTGGGGCGGGGCGTGGCTGTCGGGCTAGGCAAGGGGGTGGCCGTGGCTGTCGGCAACGGGGTCGCCGTGGCATGAAGCGTCGCGGTCGGCGCCGATGTGGGCATCGGCGTGGCCGTCGCGGTCGGGCGTGGAGTCGGCGTTGGCGGAACCACGGGCACGCGCAGCACGCGTTGCGTGATCCCTACCGCGTTGATGAGGTGGAGCGTCACGGTCGTCGCGCCGCGGGGCACGATCCGCTCACCGGCTTCGCGCACTGGCTGGCCCTGCAGGCGCGCCTGCAGGGCGTTACTGACCCGCCAGGCCGCGTAGAGCGCGCCATCCTTGCGCGCAAGGGTGAAGGCGATGACGCGCGGCAGCGAGAGCCGGATCGACTGTCCTGTGTAGCGATCGGCGCCGGACGAATCGACCGCGACCTGGAGCTGCCGCGTCGTCCGTCGTGTGCTCGTACCGGCGACGAGACGGTAGGCCGCGCCCTTGAGCGGCCACGCCAGCCTGAGCTGCCCGGTGGATGCCACTGGCTTGCCATTCAGCGTTACCCGCGTCGCGTCACTCGTGCGCCAGATCAGCAAGTAGGGCGCGTCACGCCGCCGCTGCAGCAGCGCGAATTGTCCGATGCGGGGCGCGAGCGGCGTGGACGTTGCGACGGGCGATGGCGCGGCGCGGCCCGTGATTCCCCGGCCCGACGGTGTCGACCGATCCGCTGGCGTCGGCGCCATTGGCATGGCCGTCCGCGTGGGGGCGGCGGTCCGGGTCGGCGTCGCGGTCGGCGCGGCGGCAGGCCTGTCAGCGGTAAGGACACGCATGCCGATCACGAGCAGCAGCGCCAGCAGGACCCCGGTCGCCGCGATCCAGAGCGCCGCTCCACGCCGGAGCAACGGCAGCCCGACCATCCATCCGGCGCGCGCGCTTCCTGGCCGCGGCGTGTGGACAAAGCGTACCTCACGCCGCAGTGACGGACCGCTCTGGCTGGCGCTCTGGCCGGTCTGGAGGCCCAGGACCTCTATCTCGTAGACCCGGGCACGGTCGGCCTCGGCCTCCTGCTCCTCATCCGCCTCCCGCGCGGGCGTCACGCGCACCTGTGCCGTGGCCGCGGCGCCAGGCAGGACCACAAGCAGGTCTCTGGGAGAGATAGAGACGCGCAGCGCGCCGCCATCGCGGTCGCGCACCGTGAGCTCGATCGTGCTGATCCAGCGCGTCCCGTTATAGACGGTGACCAGGAAGACGCCCGACGGCCCGACGACCTCCACTGGCTGGACATCCAGGACCGCCGTGACGTCGTCACCGACCTGCAGGTCCACCACGGTCGTGGCGTAGACGGTGCGGTCATCGTCCGCCACCACCGCGACGGTGAGCGGGTAGTGGCCTTCCCGCAGGGAGGCGTCCGGGCGCAGGGCCAGCGTGGCCCCGACGGTGGCGTCCGGCGCCAGCGTCAGCGGCGGCGTGGTCAGTTCGGACCATCCGCCCTCCAGGCCGCGCGCGACGATACGCCCTTGTAGCGCGTCGCGCGTCGCATTGTGGACGCTCAGCGCGATGGGCAGCATCGCGCCCGGCGCGACCCGCGCTGGGTCGGGGGCAACCGTGAGCTGGACCAACTGCTGCTGCAAGGGGAAGGCACATCCTCCGCGAGATTGAGCGGACGGGCTTCTCGCCGTCCCTGCGTATGGTAACACCTCACCGCGATAAGCGACGAGCGTTTGGCCACGAGCGGGTGCACCTTACAATTGTGGAATCCGACCTGCGACTGCGGTCGCATGGCACACGACGGACACTGCGGTGTCAGATCGGGGCCAGGAGCAGGGTGACGGCGACCCACACCCGACCGCAGTCGGCCCCTGGCTGACTGGCCCCCGACCGGCTGCGGCCGGTCCCGGTCCAGCGCGGTGGTTTG
>JAABUQ010001642.1_pt1 | contig 47301 bp, 35 predicted proteins | sample 5560001 | NCBI WGS metagenome assembly JAABUQ01 (sample SAMN10711888, study PRJNA513371) | rock metagenome | isolation source: Antarctica rocks | place: Antarctica: Victoria Land, Finger Mt nord | collected 2015-12-18
TAAATAAATAATATAATTAGAAAATAAAATAATATTTATTTAATAAAAAGTTTTAATAATAAGATTTTTATTATTTATTTTATAAATATTTTTATTTTTAATATTTTATTATTTATATAAATTATTATAAAAATATAAGGTTTTATTAATAATATTTAAAACTTTTAAAAGTTTAATAAGAAATAATATAATTAATAAAATATATAATAAAATTTATAAAAATTAATTTTTTAATATTAATTTATAAATTTTATAAAGTTTTTATTTAATTTAAATAATAATTTTTTTTATAATTATATTTAATATTAAATATTCTATATATTTAATTTATTTATTTTATAAATAATATAATAAAAAACATTAATAATAAATAGGAAAATTCTTTAAATATTTTAAAATAATAAAATTTAATAAATATTATTTTATTTTTAATATTTAAAAATATTTAAATAATTTAAAAATAATTTTAATATAAATTATATTTATTTAAATTTAACAATATTAAATAATTATAATAATAATTTAATAAATTAATTAAATAAATTTAATATAATAAGTTAATAATATATTCCGAATTTATAATTATTAAATATATTTAAAATTAAATTATTTAATTAATAAATAATAATATATAATATTTTAATATATATAATAATAAAGCTTTAAATAGAAACAAATAAATATTTTTAGCCCTGTTTTATACCAATTATTTCGCCTAATAAAGTAGAGAATAAATGGTATAATAATAATATTTTGGTAATATAATTAAGGGTCCAAACAACCTTAGAGAAAGCAAAATGGGAAAAACGGGCTGACAAGGGAAAATAGGGGCAATGACAGCTGACACAAGGCCCCCCTATTTTGCCTTGCTTACCCACCAAGAAACCGACTTCCCCCCTAAACTGATCATAAATCAGATAATTTTATTGTTGGATCTGAGCAAGCCAACGAAGGTCAGTATAGGGGAAATGGTTGTCTTGATTTGTAGGAACAGCGACAAATAAGCACTGTCCCTCGTGGGGGCTTATCCAGCTTTTGGTGAGCCTGGCGAGCTGCCCAGGCGTCCCTTTGGCAGGAGGATTATCTTCCCAATAATAGTTCATGGAGGATGGTGGAAGATTGGTGTAACATTGTTGGAGAACTCTTGATTGACACACTATCTATGTTGATGCTTGGGGTATCTCTAAGTCGTCGTAGATCGTCATCATAGATCCCAATGCGCCGCCGCTGCCTAGGTTGGAAGCGTGCCAACCCATCATGCGAGAGAAGCCTCCCATGCCCGAGACCATGCGAGATCTGATGTATCTTGCTAAGCCCACAACGCTCGTTTTGTGGGCTGTAAATCCAGCAGGCCACGCCATCAAATGCATACATGAGTGTAAGAAGGGCAAAATGAAGAATTCCATCGCCATGCATACGTAAATGAGTGTGTCAGCCACCATTTAGCTCGTGTAGCTCGGATGTGGCCCACTGCAGACGAAACATATTGCAGAAACAGCAGATACCGGCGGAGAAGGTAGCAGGTCGAAAGCCGAACTTGTACATGAACATTCGCCCCAGAGACCAGGCGAATCAGCCGTAGGCCAGGGGTACACGCCGAAGCGGACTACTGGGAGCTTCCATAGCCCTTTGCGAGCATTGCCATCTTCGGGTCGAGTTCATCTTCGGCTCGGGATTTCCCTTTCGGAGTCTTTTTGGATTTGGCGTTAGCGGTTGCTTGTTCGGCGGCTTTTGCTTTGGAACCGGGCTTTGATTTAGGGGCAGGCGCAGAAGGTACAGGTGAACCCCTTTGTCGCTTGTGTGGAGGATGGCCGTTGTCCTCAGTGTAGTTGGAATCGAAGGACGACGCTCCGTCAAAGGACTGAGGAGCCTTTGCGTGTCGCCTACCAATCTTGCCTTTTCTATTGTCATGTTCGGTTTCAGTGTCTTCATCCTCAGTCTTAGTGCCTTCTTCTTCCTCTTCGTCGTACTTTTCGTCTTCACTGTCCTCGTCGTCATCGTCGTCCACACCTCCTTCTTCGCCCTGCCCATCATCGTCCGAGTCAGGTCCTTCTTCTTCTGATGGGCCATCCTCGTCCGAAGAGTCGTTCATCACTTCGTCGTCATCGTCCGAGTCGTCATCGTCGTCGTTCTGACTTGAATCAAAAGAAGATGCCTGAGAGCCCAAGTTAAGGTTATCAGCTAATATGCCAGTCTTGTCAAGCTTCCTCGTAGCTTTCTTGGCAAAAAGTACCCTGAGTTCATAGGCCATGTCGCGCGCATTGCGGAATGCGGTGATTCCTTTGCGAAAGTCTTCAATGTCTGCTATGAGAGCCCATTGACCAACGAGATACATATTGTAGGGGTTCTCATCGCCAGGGAACTTTGGGGGGCTTAACCAGTGCAGATGTGCGTTCATAAAACCTGAGCCGTACCAGAAAGAGATAGTATATGCGTTGTTGTCATATACTTCTTTCCCATCTTCCTTCCCCAGGTTCTGGGCTTTGTGCATACCACGGGCACCAAGTGCACCATCATAACATGCCTGTCGTATTGCGCATGCTGCGGTACCGCCGGGGCTCTTGAATTCACCGAAGAAATTTGACAAGGATGGTGATCTTTTGCTTGCCGGGACAATCCAGCCGTCAAGGGTCTTCCGCAACTTTTTGTATTTTTGCTTACGGAGGCCATCCCAGAGATCAGGCTGAGGTACGACCAAGGGATTCTTTTTATCGCCAGCAGGTTGAGGGATCAATGGTATCCAGTGCTTGCATGGTCTGTTTTGCTGTGCGCTGTGAAGTCTGTCCTTCTCGGCACTTTCTCGAAAGTATGGGTAGATGTAGCGCATGACCTGGTCTTCTATGCGAGAATCTTGGGAAATGTTTTGGAATTCCAGAAACTGGGCCGTTGTAATATTTTCCAGCTTCTTATTAGGACGCTCTTGCTTCATTCGCTTTCTCCACTCGTCGGCGTTGTCCGGAGCTTTACTCGGGTTAGGAGGAGTGATGCTGTGATTCGCAAGTATCGTTTGAAAGTTCAGTGTGTATGCATTGGTGGTGGCGTCTGAGTTCTCGGAGCCGGCACTTGGTACGCCGAAATTTCCTTTGAGAAGACTCGTTGAAGGGCCCCTGCCACCTTTCGTTTTTGCCGGTGGATGTACTGTAGACTTGCGTTTCGGCGCCATTGCAACCAAGGGAGGGTGGCGATACTGCTACCTAGTTAGTAGGCTTTCTGATCGTTCCTATGCATTCTTACCCCTCTGATATCAGTCAGGTCGGGACCACCGGTGCGAGCAAAACGCCTGAGATGGGCGGAGGCCTTGCTTGTCAGTTGCTTTTCGTGTTTCTCTCCACGCTTGGGCTTTGAGCTTGGGGGAACAGGCCGGGGGATCAGTGCATCCCTTCTGTCAAATTCTTTGAGAGCTTGATGCGTCAAATGGATTTCTTTGAGGAGATCCCAGAAACCGGAGGCATGGCGTCTAGTAGTAGATATATATTCGGATTTCAAAATACGAGTACAGCTTTTTTTTCTGGAATTTTCGGTGGGCTCTGCCCTGCGTTTGCGCTTTCGGGACAGTGATAGGTCCTGATCTAATGCCACACCAGGCGCCAACATAGAAGGCGGAGTCATACTTATTGATTGGGGGTAAGAAAATGTTAGACCAGGTAGTAGAAAACTTGAAACTCAAGTGCGTGAGCGAGGAGCCTATCACACATCAACATAAGAATGAGGCGATACAAAAAGGAATGAAGTCTAAGTGGCTATGCCATCCCAATCTAGCTCGGCCGTAAAGGCTGACCTGGAAGGCTGCCCGATGTTTGCGAGTCCTGTTGACCTGGGTAAACACAAATGTGATTGGTACCATTGAAGGGGTGTTACCTATTTTAGTTACGGCCGAAGTATTCGGTGATCGCGGCCGAAGCCGACAGCCTAGCCAAAAAAAGGCTTGGTGCTATAAGCGCCTAGAATCTCCATTTTGAAACATCGTAGCATATCACCGCATCCAAACATAATTGCGCACTCTAGCTGATACGTACCTATTCTTCGAAACTGCTCAAGATAATTTTAAGACTGGAGTATCCTATGATGATGTGGAGCAAGGCGAAACCGTTTCTTAATCACCTGGCGTGCGAGCCTTTGCCCTCCCCTCGCCCAGGGCTCCGTGACCTCAGGGTCGACAAAATCTGGGAGCCTCACAGCCAGTCGTTACTCTATGTACATAGACTCTCCAGACTCTAACTGAAACACGGTTAATCTTTCCCTTCTAGAAATATGACTCCGCCCTCTGCGTTGGCACCTGGAGATGTGTTACGTGACGGCCTATCAGTATCACGAAAGCGCAAACGCAGGACCGATCCTACCAAAGAAAGTAACAAAAGACGGCGCCCGCCCCGCTTGGATATTCCCTATTTTCCAAGCAGTACCCGCCACAGCCCTGGTTTCTGGGATCATCTCAAAACAGTCTTCCTGACTCGTGGTGCTCTTAAGGAACTTGACCGTAGGAATGCATCAAATCCCAAGCCTGATCCCTCGAGAACCAGAAACAAAAAGAATAGCAAGATTGCCAAGCGGTGTCTAGTAACCTCAAATCAATCCCCAGGTCTCGAAAGATTCTCTCGTACCGGCGGTCCTGATTTGACGGACCTTCGAGGGGTAAGTGTACTTGTGCTGTCGCAATTCAACGGTCACGTACTAACGTACAACAAAGTATTCTTACCAGCCCTCTGTCAACATGCCTCGACTACGGAGGTCTGCTGGACCTCCACCTCCGAGAGGGCAAGGCGACTCGGGTTATGGGAACATTCCTTCAGATGGACGAGGAAACTTAGGTGCTGCTACGAACTCTTCTGCCTCAGATACTGGTTCGAACTCTCCCTACGACCTTAACTTCCAGGCCAACATGGAGGGACTCAATATCACCACTCCAAGTCTCGAGGACAAGCCTGACAATTTCGACGAGTGGCTAGAGCGACTTAGACAACCCCGAGAATCAAAGCCAACATTCCATAACCAGTTTCTCGAGTTCAATCGTCGTTTCCAAAGAGCCGATGACGAGAACAGAATCATGGCGGATGTTTACCTACTTATCGAAGGCGACCTCAAGCAAGATGCATAGCACTATTCGCGACAAGACAGGCTTTGCACAACTTGGGCGCTATTTACCGAGACATATCGCATCGCCCAATTGAAACCAGATGTATTTGATGGCATCCGCCCCAGCGACTACGTCCAGCTGGGAAACAAGCTTTCAAGATACGTTCTTCCAGCAACCACGGTATCACCCAAACTACCCAATTTCTTTGGTGAATTCAAGGGCAGAGATGGTACTTTCCGTTGCGTTGAATTACAGGCAATGTACGACGGCGCTATAGGGGCTCGTGCTATGCATAAGGTCCAAAATTATGGCAGGGATATCGCGGATGAAGTGTACGACAACAATGCGTATACAGTGACCTTTACTTTTCTTGGAGCTACATTAACGGCCCACCTCTACTTCATTCGGAAACCGGAAAGGCCACAGGACTACCTACATTATGTTATGACTCTCCTGGATTCATGGACAATTCGAACAAGAGAGGCACACTTTACCGACGGGGTTACGGCATTCAGGAATGCGCGCGATATGGCGCACGAATTTCGTGAACAATTTGCCGAAGAAGCCTCTAGAAAGATCAAAGAAGTAGAAACATTATCTGAGTGGCTTCGGCTGGGAGACCTGGGGACATTTAGTGAGAAGGAGAACGCAAATGATGAAGACGATATCCCTACTCCATATGACAGTCAAGCCAGCTATCTCAACGATCCAGAGGAGTCTTCGCAATCCCAGAATGACGGCGACGATCAGACTTCCCAGCCTGGGGTTCAGAATGATCCTCCAACATTTTCTCGACACGCAAGGGATAGCGCTGCTCTTCCGCACAAACGACAGAAGAGTGCTGATGCGGCCAAGACTCCAACAAAAACAAGACCTGGCGCCAGCAAAATTGTAAAATCAAAACCTAAATCCAAAGTGCAGGAAGAGACTTCTGCTGATCGAAAAGCCATCAGGGAGGCAATGGGACTTCGCAAGAGATAGTGGTCGTGATGGGTAGGCTCTGGCCTAAAGTTTGTTCGCATGGTATTTGAGGCAAATCATTGTGTACGCATGTGTAAGGCTATACGTAAGCTCTGACGCAGGGTATACGCGCCGCTGTTGTCATTATTATGGTTATGCATGGTATCGGCAAGCACCATACCATGAGCATATACTGTGAGCACGCATGATGGGACTGAGCAGCAATGTCGAGTATAATGTTTGCAGTCTCGATATATTTCCTGCAAAATGTTACGTACGTGCAAATAGAGTGAGGCGATCAAGGACGTATGTATAGCATAGCCAATTACAATCGTAGTCTTGCTTTTCGAAAAATTTCCTGAGCGCCTTACTCCTACCTTAACGGAAGGCTATGAAACCTCAGTACAGTGCTGCTACCGTTTTCAAGATTGACACCGTTTCGAGACCGTAGATTAAGTTTTTACTATATTATACAATTAAAACGGTAATATAATATACATATTTATTTAATTATACGATATTTTTAAAATAATTATATAATTATAATAATAAATAAATAACGTATTTTTTGAAATAACTATTAAAATTATATATAATATTAATTATTCAAATTGATTTTCTAAATATATATTCAAATAATAAAAAAACAAAAAGGTTAAAATAATACAAAAATTAAAATATTGAATTTTAATTTATAAACCGCAAATTGATTGGAAAATAAAAAAGTCAATATTGTTTTTGTATATTTATAATATTATGAAAACTTTATATTACGTTCCGTACATATAATATATATTTTATATTTAAATTATATTTTTATATAACGATTTCGATAATAATAAAGGCTTTTGGTTCTTTATTTAAATATAAATAAAAGTTCGTAATCAATATTACATAAATATACTTTTTGCTAACTTATAATTATATTATTAACATAAATAATGAAATATGTTCTTATTACGTTTTTGGAATATTTTAAAAATTAAATAAAAATTAAATAAAAATTTAACATATTATTTCGAAAATAATTCGTAAATTTTATTTATCAATATATGAAATAAAAGTTTGAACTAATCGTTAATAACAAACCGTATTGTCTTTATTAGTTAATATAAATATTACGCAGATAAAGCATAAATTGGTAAAATGTTAAAATTAATATAATAATATATTTAATAATTCTTAATAATTACAATCGAATAACTTTTTTGCTGAATATTATAAAGTTCCTTGGTCATCTATACACTCAGTTAAGGCTCCTATTCCGAAGTACCATCGCCATGCATGCACGAGTGTAAGAGAAAGAAAAATGAAGAATTCCATTGCCATGCATACGTGAATGAATGTGTCAGCCAGCAGCCAGCTCGCGTAGGGCTCGATGTGTCTCAGTGCATACGGGAAATATCACAGAAAACATCATAGCAGATACCGGCGGAAGATGTGGATTGCACCGAGGCTAATGAAGCTTCGCCTGCCGGATGAGTTCCGGGGAAGCCCCATTGTAGTCAGGCATCTTCGATTTGGATTGCGTCTTTGCGGCTTTGGTGGTTGGGCGTGATTTCGTAGTGGTTTTGGACGGTCCAGCGCTCTTCTGTCGCTTGCGTGGAGGGGCACTTTTGTCTTCAAAGTGCTGAGAGTTTGTCGGGGTACTATCGCTATTGTGAAATTGGGAACCCTGGTCGTCGCCCTCGTCCTGAGAATCTGACGATTGACCATCGTCAACGACTTGAGATTGAGAAAACTACTCTGAAGTGGTGAGATCGCTGGCCTGACTATTGAATGCACTCGCGTTCTCGTCGCCAGAATCCACATTAGCCGTCTCGTTGAATGCACGTGCGGAATTTGCTATTTGAATCCACTCGGATGTTGGCATGATTTGTTTGACCTTCGCAGACGCTATTCTGGCCACTTCTTCGCGGATACGACGAGCCATATCGCGTGCATTTCGAAATGCTGTGATACCTTTTTTAAGTTGGTCCATATTCCCTCTCAGGTGCCAGCCATCTAGCAAGTGCATCTTGTATTGTAGGTCATCAGCTGGGTCGCGACGTTTGCTTATGAAGTGGAGAAATGCAGCCAAGGTACCACCAACGTATGTGAAGGAGATGGTATACGCCTTGTTATCATACATCTCCTCCCCTGGCTCCATTCCATAATTTCTGGCCCTGTGGATACCACGTGCGCCGAGTGCACCATCGTAGCAAGCCTGCCGCTCAGCGCAACCCGAGGTCCCCTTGGGGCTTTTGAACTCAGCAAATAAATTTGGCAGTGATGGTGAATTATTGTCGGCTGGGACGATCGACTTGGGGAGCTCTGATCGCAGCTGGGGATAGCTGAGTTCATTGATGCCATCAAAAAGATCCGGTTGCGGAATGACCAATTTTTCGTCTGTCAATTTTTCCCAGTTGGCACATACTCTGTTTTGCTGTCCAATATGCGCGTTGTCAACTCGGGCGTCTCCTCGTAGATATGGGTAGATGAACTTCATGACTTTAGTTTCGACATGAGCCTGTTTGACGACTCTCTGGAATTCACGGAAATAGTCGTCGGAGATCGTCTCAACCGAGTTAGAAGATCGCTCTTGCGCAAGCCCCACCAGCCACTCGTTCTTGTTGACGGGTTCGTGATCGGGATCTGGTTGCGTGATACCACGGTCCGCAAGCATCTTTTCGAAGTTGGTGTCGTAAGCGTTGGTTTTCTCTTCATCTTCCGTGCTTGCAGAGACTTCGCTGCCAATTCCTAAGTTTCCTTTCCTATTTGAAGGAGGACCCATAGGGCCTTTCCCCTTTGCTGGTGGAGACATAGCTCTTCTCCCCTTTGCTGGTGGAGACGTAGCAGGCTTGCGTCCTCGAGACTTAATGAAGGATTGTTGTTGACGAGGGTGTACTGTTAAACGATAATTAGCCTCTCTGTTGAGCACCGATATCTGATTCATACCCCTCTAATGTCCGTCAAATCTGGACCACCAGTGCGAGAGAATTGCTTCAGATGTGGTGAGTTAAATGGACGCAACTGCTTGACACAAAGGTCCTGTTGCCGTTTCCTTTTCCTGTGATTGATTTTTGGAGGCTCAGGCCACGAGGTCAAGGCGTCTCGACGGTCAAATTCTTCAAGAGCAGAATGGGTCAGATAGATTGTTTTGAGGATATCCCAAAACCCAGAGCCGTGGTGGGTGGTGGTAGAACTAGTAGCATTTCTAATTGTGTCGTATCGTGGCTTTTCCTTACTTTCTTCGACGGGCTCGGCCATGCGTTTGCGCTTTTTCGACCGTAATAGGCCATTGTTCAATGCGACTTCAGGCGCTAACAGAGAGCACGCAGTCATCTTTCTTGCAGGGAAAGACTACCCGTGTTTTAGTTGTTGCCTGGAGATATAGTACAACGAGTAAAAGGAGTGGTCATGAGACGCCCAAAGATGGTCGAATAGGAGGTCGTAAGCCCCAGGGCTGGGGGGCTGCCCGAAGCAAGCGCGGTGAGCGAACGAAACTGCGTTTCAACTTGCGGCACATCATCACGGGTGACTCCGGCCCTAAGCTAATCTTCACGCCATCGGAGATCTGGAGTGTGGAGTTGTATTCGGAAGCATTAATATCGGTGCGTTGATGAATGTTTCAACATGGAGATTCTAGGCGCTTAGCTATTTCAAGACCTAGCTCCTCAGCACCAATCCCCGTTTGGCTAGGCTGCTGGCTCACGTCGCCCGCGACACGTTTATTCTTGGGATTTTTCTGGGGCTTTACTTGAACGCTCTTCTATGTCCGCCATCTCACTGAATTCTGCGGCCGTAGGTCTCAACACCCCTTCACTGGTACTGACCTTGTTTGTGAATTGTCTCTGCTCTAGTCAATGCGGTTCCTCGAATACACGGCAGCGTACCACACGGGGTCTTTACGGCCGGACCGAGTTAAGATGACGTACCTCACTGGAATTCCAATCTTCTCTCGATTGCCTCATTCTATGCCGAGATGCATTAGGCTCCTTGCTCAAAGGCTTAAGTTTCAATTTGCCCTCAATATGACTCAACTACGGGATCGGCAGGTCAGAACGTGTCATGCAGGCAGATATATCGCCTAGAGAATTCTTCGTGCGGGCAAAGAGAGTGAGGCCATCAATCACGTATGTATAGCACAGCCAATCTCGATCATAGCCCTGCTCCTCGGGAAGTCCCTGAAGCACCTCACTCTTGCGTGCGGAACCGAAGCTAGGTCCGTTGCAATGCTCGAGGGAAGGTGCTTTGATAATGTGCAAATGGTTTATCCTTGCAGGACCTATAGCATGCGTCTATATCGCGGCGAGTCAAGAATGTATGTACGTAGGCATGCCTTGTTCCCCCGAAAATTCAAGATATCAACACAAATCAAAACAACAAGATCGCAGCGGTTGAGATCACCGCCAAACAGACAGAATGTCTCATCAATGAAGCAAGCCGTGGCCGAGACGATGAAGTGAATCTTTGGACGGACGGCGAAGATGAGGGAGCTGAAGTATTCCCGTTTAATGTCGCATCGGAGATGCTTGGCGCTGGTGTCACTGCGGCCGAAGTACCGACGAACTCGTCAGTTGAAGCTGAGCCTGGAAATTGTGTTTTGGTATGGCTATGTGCAGGCTTCGTCTTCGCCGCGCAATCTGGAGCTGCACCGGTTGAAGAAGCGTTGCGGTAGTCGGCAATGTGTCCAGGTGCCAGCTGAAACGTTTGGGATGTATCGCAAGTACTAGATATCCCTAGCCTGCAGTACCAATGATTATCGAAAGCGGGACACTCTAGTACGTCTCCGAAGCCGTACGGATGGGTGCCGGGCGCCGTGCAGATTCTTGTGCATTCCGGCGCTTGAAAGGTAGGGTCAGTGCAGCTCTACAACTTCGTTAGCTGATGAAATTTAACAGTGCTCATTAGAGGGATATCTACGCCTCAGTGAAGTCTGTTGATGTCTGCGCGCCAGCATAAACCGTTGGAGAGACAAAAGTCCTCAGGTGCACAACAATTGCTTTGGGCTGCATTAGGATCGCAAGGCGTGTCGAGAGGCGGGGGAACATGGTCTAGGTTTGGAGGGTAGTAGCATTGTGCAGAAGCTGTAATGAGGGAAATCGTTGAGGTAAGCACCAACGCTGCAGATATGTATGGGAAACAACATTATAAAGCAAATTTGTAGGAAACTTCAACAAATGCCTTCTGGGGGATGTTCAGCGATGCGATGTTGGAGCCAACTAAAATTTTCGCAGGAACATTCTTGATATCTATATAACCCAAAGTGCAACTTCAAGATTACACTGTCGGCACGGACAACTAAATATCTTCTTGCTGCGCCTCTGGAATGTCTCAAAGGTCAGATGGACATTGAATAGAAATCCAACATTCTGTCTCGAAGATAATTCGTCGACTCCATTTACTAGCATGCGAAGTGGAAGCTTGGTCCGACCGTTGACAATGGGCCGCGGTATCCCTATCGACCAAGATAAGTACCACGCGGATGAAGCGTGGACTGTTAGAACACTGGAATCAACAAAACGATAGACTTGGTAATTCTTGACTGCAGTCGAATAGCTTTGTTGCTGAAGGTTGTGAAGCTCCTTGGTCATCTATACGCTCAATTCTAGATACGCCACATAAAAAAGGTAACCATTTCCATCTATTCCCCGTTTCGTTCAGCCCAGTATTGCTGGCCTTTCGATGATACACGCTTGTATTCTTGGTAAACACCAGCGAAAGCGTAAACGCGCATTGCTTCACAATCGCTGGGCATTGAGAGGCTGAAGGTCGCGTATTGTTCCATTTCAGGATGTTCGCGGAAGATTGTCTCATGCACCACTATAACACAAAAACAGAACAACCCAGGCTGGGCAATGCTCCGTGGTAATCTTCATCGCCGGGTCCAGCCATTCATCGACCAATTCACTAATCTTGGCATATCATGTAAACCCATCAATGGTCGACTCGAAATGGCGTAAGTACATGGAAAAAATTACCCAATGCAGGCGCAATCTGGTTTCTCGGAAGTTTCAGATTAGGCATCTCTGTGACACGTCGAAAATTGCAGTTTGGCACAGGATGATTCCCTGGCAGGGTTGAGATAAGTCCCTCCGACCCGAGAGCCTCACTGTCTGTGGGTGGTCTCAGTATACCTACGTTTGACTTCACGATGTATACGCCAGCCTTGACAAGCGAACAGTCAGGATTTACCGAGCCGTCCATGCAAGTTGCATAGGCGCTTTGACGTGCATTTGGGTCGGTCCAGCCATTGAGGAAATCTGCATGCAGGGCTAGACCTGTGATGTCTCCGTTCGACTACTTAAGATGTTACAGCTAGGGTTACCAAAAGTTCCTCAAGTCAATCTTCTTATCGCAGGTCGCTCCCGTCGCTTTGAGTACATGTTTAAGTGCCATTTGCGCGCTGAATGCGTCCCCATCAGTGACGACATAGACGTAATCGGACATTTTGCCACCGCTGATGATCGGATCAGACTGGTGGTAAGTCAGGATGTTGTAGTTCACTATGAAGGCGTCGCTATACAACCGTGACTCTGTAGAAGTTGCATGAAGCGCAATGACTAGAACCGATATAGAAGCGCGAAGGATTATTTGAGACATTCTTTGGGAATATCATAGGCTAGAGCAAAAACAGCAAGAGCGGTGTGTGGTGACACGAGGTGGAAGAGACGAATGACATGACTACCATTTCTATATGCAGTTCTTGTAAGTCGACGGAGAGATTGCAGGATCTTGGTTGCCAAGGATATGCATACAGCAAAATCTGTGATTATTAGGAGTAATAAGTTTAAGCGTCGCATCAGGATCAGCAGGCCAAACGAAAGTGACAATTCCCGCAACTTGATACCCTCTGCTTACCGGTCTGACCTCCTTCGCATCGTCTCAATACAGCATGGAATACCCCGCTTCAGCAGACGAGAGAAGTTAAAACACGAAACGCGGGGTCTGGCGGGAAAGACCTTGAGATGAGGCACATCAAACTGATGCCAAGGATTGTAGTTGCACCGGCTGCCATTATGAAACAGGCTCGAGTCACTTCTGGTAATTTGTAGCCGAAGGTTAAGTCATGCTATGGCGTCTTTGCTCAATGACGACTATGGTCTTCTGCGTTCGCCAAGTACGTGATTCTGGTCTTCTCGACTGGAATTGTCCGCATTCGATTCGCCTTGTTCTCGGGCAGATACATGCGCGTCCAGGGCCCAGCCCCAAATGATGGAGTCGGAGCTAGGTGCTGACGAGCACTTCGGTCTCAGGATCAGAAAGCAGCGGTTCTCACAGTCGCGCGTAGGGGACTTTGGACCTGGATTTGTGAGGGGCTGCAGTATACAAGGCACGCTCCTGGCTGCTTGGATAACCAAATTCTGAAAGAACGCTCCCAGACCTGCGGCTAGTAATCCAAGATTCCTATTCAAAAAGAGTATTTTCGACCAATATCATGGGTGGTGATGACGTTGTTTTGGGCATCGTCCTATTAATCTGCTAATAGTACTCGGATTTATACGGAGCATGTACTATGTGACTTCATACGAAATTAAAGCGCGTAAGGTTGCTCAAACGCTCTTGGATTGTGCTGACCAGAACAATCATCGAATCGTGCGGACTCTTCGTCTTCTGTCCCCCAATGGCTGTCCAACCTTGGTGGTGAATGCACGCCAAGTTTTTCCAATTGCACCGAGTCGGCACTATGTGAGCTGTAAGGACTTGACGAAGATTTTCCTCCAGCATTTGGAGATGTTAGACCGGGACCACGAGAAGGATCGTCAGCAAGCCGAGTGAAGTGCTCTTTGGTGGCACTGCGAGAGCCAGGGCCTCCAGATTTCAAACCCAAAGACCTGTCTCTCGAGCCCTTATTCAACAATCGCCCAAAGAGTGGACCTGTTTCTTCATTAGCTCCTTTCGAGTCAAGGGACCGACGAAAAAATGGAAAGACCTACGCAACGTCGGAAGGCAAGCACAGAGTACTCCGATACTTGCTTCGACAGAGGTCCACACGTGCACGTTCAAGAGGCGGAACGTAACGTCGTTGTAATCCACCCGAAACACCTTCGTGATGCGTATAATAGATGTTATGCAAACGCTGAGTCGAAGACGTTGCGTCAGCCATGTATTGAGCACAGTGAATACCAGCAAAAGATATATGGAACTTACAACGCTCCGATGAGGAATATTCCAGTCAAACTCACTTTCTGGGCTTTTGTGGTATTCAAAGTCCAAACCATCGGTATTGGAAGAGCCAGAATCATGATGTCGGTGAATAGAGTTAAGAGCCCACTCGAGGTGGTGATACCAATGAGGTTCACACAAGTCGCATGCAGATTTGGGTCCCAGAACCCTGCGACTGGCACACACTGGAATATCGTCGCGAATGAATGACTAATCCACAAACCAGCAACGATGAAAGAGGCGACATACACCGTCCATCGGAACTTTCGCACAGGGTGGAAGAGACGGTAGTAGAGCAGCAGCAGGGATGCTTTGATGGCTGCGCTTGTAGTCCAGTAGAGGACGAGCGCAGCTATTCCAGCCTGGCATGTGTAAATAGACAGTCTTGACGTTGGTTCTGCGGCGCACGACTGACCTTTTGGAAAGAGGGAATCGTTGAGGGCGGCATTTCGTACAATACGTATGGCAGGTGTCGACCCAATCCCCACAACGCAGCATCAAGAATGATTATAGTATTGAGACCATAGAGCAGTATCTGTATCATACATTGTGTTAGTTTCCTCGGGGAGAAGCGTAAGCCATGATGCTGCGATTTACCAAGGCAAAGACGATCATATAATCATCGTATGAGAACTTCGAATCCGACTTCCTCCTCGCAATGCATCGAAGACCGACACCGAGCGTCGCGATGACGGTCACAATGGCCACGGGTATATACACATACGGGGCTTTCGATTCCGACAGGTTTACTCCTGAAAAGGCTGCGCCTGCAGCTTGAGAAAGCCTGTCTATTGACATGATAGCGACAGATTTCAATCAAGAATAAAGTACAATGCGGCTACGCCAAAGTGGAAAACATTCTATTGGAGAGAATGGCCAACCTTAAGTATCATTTATTGGGGGGTCCGTTTGGGTGCCTCATGACCTATGACCCGGGCTCGCCGGGCCAAATTCGTGACGTACCCAGATAAGCGAGAACTCCCTACCAGCCCGCCGGGCGCACCACATCCCCAAATCAAGTTAGATATCTGAGGAGTACACATTGTAGATCTCTCCGAGCGCTCTCGTTCGAGCCTTCACTAACGTAATTTGGCCAACAAACGATAGAGTAATATGGGGGTGGAAGTTTGCATCTCCAAAAACATAGGGCTGAATGCCGCAATAGGGTACGTACATTAGCACGTCAAAAGTCTAGGCCCAAAACCCAAAAACGCGAACCATACGTTCATACTTTATCAACTTTATTACCCTTTATTACCTCTAATATCATAATTCGTATTCCGTTAAAGCTTATTTCTGTTAAAAAAGTTCTTATTAAGAGAGAATTTATTCTATCCGAAAGAGTAATATTTTGTAAAAAATTTCGGTTTAAAGAAAAACTTTTTATTATTAAAAAATTTTATTTAATATTATTTTAACTAATTTTATAAGGTTTCGAAAATTCAATTTAAAAGTTATTTCAATTATTAAAAAAAGATTAACGATCGAATATAAAAACTTTGTATTATAATATAAATTGACATATTTGAAATTTATTATTTATTATATTTTTTAAAAATATAATTTTATTTATTAATTTAAAAGAAATTATTATTTTTAAAAATAATATTAAATAAATAAATAATTTAATATAAAACTGTAAGGCTATACGCAGGTCTTGGTATTGCGTATATATTCCGTATGTACTCCGGTATATAACTAGAAGCTATATTAATATTAAACTTATTAAAGCAATCTCGTATTTATCCTACTTAAAAGCTTTATCTTATTACTTTAGAGGTCCTTTATTCTTTTAATAATAATTATTAATTCTTTTATCTTCCTAAAGGATAAAGTTAATAGCAATTACTTATTTATTAAGTTTAGCTTATACTTTATTATTATAATAGCTATATTTAATTATTATATTTTATATTATTATATATTATATACTTTAATAATTCTAATAGCTTTTCTTATCGATATTGTTTAGAGTAAGATAATTAAATATAATATATAATCTTTATAACTAAATTATAATAAAAGTAGCCCAAATATTAATATAATTAATTTAAGAATATCCTTAGAAGAAATTGAGGATAACGTACGCTAAACTAAACTCGAAAATACTTATTTTAAGTTATAATTTATAAATACGGAAGTTAATATTTTAAGAAAGTAATAATAGAATTTAAATATAAATATATAATTTATATAGAATAATAATATTCTATATATAATAATTATAATATTAAAAGAACCTTATATTAGAAATCCCTTATAATATAAAGGTAAATTACTTAAGGACCTTAATAATTGGTTTTAGAAGTTAGGAAATCAAATATAATAAAGCCTTAATTATTTTTCTAATAATATATTCAAAATTTCCTTTATAAAATTAGGTTTAAATAATATATAATCGGAGTATATTCGGAATATTAAGAAGTCCTAGAATAAGTCCTTTAAGTATATTTTTAAGGCTTTCAAAAAATTATTAATAAATTTAATTTTATATTTAACTAATAAATTAATTAAGATTATATTATATTATAAGAATACAAAGTAAAGAGAGTATTAATTAATTTACAGTTTCGATATTTATCTTTCTAATATCGAAGTATAAATAAATCCTGAATATAGAAAGGAAATTATCAAAAAATAAATTTTTAATAAAAAGCTATTATTTTATATTTATAATTTAATAATTATAATAAGAAAAGAATTGAATATTTATATCGACTTCGTAATAAAAACGTTTTGCTTAAAGTAATATAATAAAATTAAATAAAGTTTTTTAAAAAGTATAGTAGAATAATATATATATATCTTCGAGAATAAAATAATTCGCTCCTTAAAGGACCGAATTATCAAGCCGAATCGGTATTAAAAGTCGTTTAATAATAAGTACTAAGGGGATAAATTGAGGAAAACTTAATTTTAATTTAATTATAAAATAAAAAATAATTATAAAAAACTTAATAATTTAAATTAAATTCTAATTAATTTTAAATATTTATATTTTTCCGAGAAAAATAATAATTGTTATTATTATAAATAAATAGGTTATTAAGCTAAGAATTGCTTATTTAAAAATCCTATTAATTCCGTTATAAAAATAGGAAATAACAAAGCTTTATAAATATTTCGCAAGCAAAGTAATTAAAAAAAATAGAAGCAGAGTTTCTATTAAATATAAATAATATTAAAGTATTTATTTTATAAAGGTTAAAGCTTATTAAAATCCTTTTAAATAATAAATTAATATTTAATTTAATTAGTTAATATATAATTATATTATATAACTTTCTATATAAAGATTATAATTTGTTTATATCTAAATCAATTAATAAATCGAATATATATTATTACGGAGCTTATTATATCCGTTTTATTATAAAAAATAATTAAGGTTATTAAAAAAAATATAAGCTATTTTTTTATATTATAAATTAGATTAGGCCTTAATTAATTATTAAAGTATTAAGTTTTAAAAATCTTTATATATAAATCGACTTCGGAGCAATAATATAGAAATTTCCCTTTATTATTAATAAATTAAAAATTAAAAATATAAAATATTTTAATAAAAGTCTTCTTAAATTAGCAGAAATAATTGAAATAATATATATAATATTATAACCGATCCGTATTTAAGGTGAAAAGATAGCTTTACCTAAGGAACTTAAAGTTTATAAAAATATATTCTTTAAAAATAGAGTATTTCAATTATTAGCCTTTAAAGAAAGCGATTATATAATAAAATTAAAAGGTAAAGATCCTCCTTATTAACTTATTTATAATCTTTTTAAGCCAGAGTTTAAGGAACTCTATTAATATATTAATAATATAATTATATAAGGGATAATCTGCCCTTCAATATTATTAATAAGAATATTAATTATTTTTATATTTAAAAAGGACGATACTTTACAGTTATATATTAATTATAAAAGTTTAAATATAATAATTAAAAAAAAAATATTTATTCTCCTTAATTACGGAGATATTAAATTACTTAAATAAAACTAAAAAATTTATTAAGCTAAATTTAATAGAAATATATTACCGAATCCGTATATAAAAGGGTAATAAATAGAAGATTATATTCCGTATATAATATAGATATTTTGAATATTTAATAATATTATTTAGCTTAGTTAATATTCCGGTAGCCTTTTAAGTATATATTAATAAGGCTTTAGTAAACTTAATTAATATAATATATATAATATATTTAAATAATATATTAGTTTATTCCGAGGATCTATTATAATATTAATAATATATATATAAAATATTAAAAAAATTAAAATAATATTCCTTATTTATAAAATTATTTAAATACGAATTTAATTAAATAATAATTAAGTTTTTTAGCTTTATAATATTTATATAAAATATATTTATATCCCTAGAGAGAATTGTAATAATTATATAATAACTAATTCTAATATAATTTTATTAACTTTAATAATTTTTAAGGTTTGTAAACTATTTCCGCCTATTTATTTTAAACTATTCTAAGAAAACGAGTCCCTTAATTAATTTATTAAAAGATAATAAGGAAAATAAGAAGTTTAGCAAATTTAAATAGTCAAAAAATATTATATAAATATTTTATATTTTATATAAAACTTTTATATAAGTACTTTTGCTAATATATTTCGATTTTGAAAAGGAAATTTATTTAAAAACGAACACCTCTAGGTTCGCTATTATTATAATATTATTATAATTATAAAATAATAAGCAATAATATTTAATAGCTTTTTAATCTAAAAAAATAATATTTATAAAACAAAATTATAAAGTTTATAATCAAAAGTTATTAATTATTATTAATATATTTACGTATTAGCGCTATTACCTTAATAATAACGCCTATATTATAAAGGTTTTAATAGACTATAATAACCTAAAAGGTTTTATAAATATTAAAAAGTTAAGCCTTAAATAAGCTAAATAAGCCTTAAACTTAATTATTTATAATTTTAAGATTAATTATAAATTTAGGAAAATAAACTTAGCTAATATATTATTATAGTACCTTAATTATAAAAATAATTTTAATAATTTAAAATAATTATTATTAATATTCCAAATTAAATTAGCCTTATAGAATAAAAGTCTATAAGCGGAATATTTATATAATATATTCGTTATAAAGATACTTTAAGAAGCTAATTATATAATATTTATATTAAAATAAAAAGGTAATATAATTATAAAAATAATTTATAAAGATTATATTATTGAAGTTATAAACTTAATCAAAACTTTATAATAAAATAATAATTTTATTAAAGATATATAATTAGCTAGCAAAGAGCTTATAAGGAGTAAACGGAAGTATTATTATAATATATAAGATTTTATTAATAGGACTTTAACTACTTAAGAATATTATTATATATTAAGAGATAAAATATTAAAGCAAAAGCTTCTTAAACGGTATTATAATAATCTTTTAACTAAATATTTCGGAATAAAGAAAATATTCAAATTATTATAACAAAAATATTAATAAAAAAATATTATTATATATATAAAATATTATATTAAAATATATAATATTTATTAATATATCAAAATATAATAATATAAATTATATAGAAAGCTTTATAGCTTATTATAACTTAAGGAGCCGTAAGCAGAAATTATTATAAACTTTATTATTAATTTATTATTAAATAAACAAAGAAGTTATATTTATAATATAATATTAATTATTATTAATTAATATAACAAAATAATATATTATATACTAATTAATAAGACTATAATAGTTATAAAGTTTATTAATCTCTTTTTAAATATAATTATTAAATATAGCTTCTTAGAAAGTATAATATTTAATAAAGAATCTCTATTTATAAATATCTTTTAATCCGAATTATATTACTATTTTAAAATTAAAAGATATTTATCAATTATATTTTATTTCTAAATTAATAATATAATAAAGTAATAAAACCAAACTCTAAAATAATATTTATATAATTATTATAATTATAAATAGAGTAATTAAGCTATATTATTATTAATAACGGAATTTGCTTATAATAATAATTATTATAAGAGTATTAAAATAACTTTATTTTTTATATATTATAATTATAACCTTATTATTCGTTTCGAAGATAAAACGTTTAAAAATAAGCGAATATTAATAATAAAGAAAAGAGTAAAAAAACTATAATTTATTTATATTAAACTTAAGGAAAGTTATTAGAAAATAATAAAATATTAATAAAAATATTATAATAAGAAATATAAATTATAAATATTCCCTATAAATAGTTTAATATTATTATTTATTAAGAACTTAAAATAGAAGCACTTTAATAGGAAGTTATTTTATAAGTTTATTAGTCTTTTCTAAATACTTGATATAACCGGAATATAAGCTTATTACTTAATATTACTTAATATTTATCGAATTTATTCAATTTTTTATATTTTATTATTAGAACTTTATTATAATTTGCAGGAGAATAATTAGGAATATATATTACCTTTTAAGTTAATAAATAATTAATAGGAATAGGAAATAGAAAATATATTAAGGAAATATTACTAGAAAGGCGTTATATAATATTAAATTAAATAGAAGAACTAAAACCCAGAATATAATAAATAAATTAATAAAGAAAATATAAAAAATATTATAAAAAATATCTAAAACTTTAAAAATAAAATAAAAAAATAATAATTTTATTAAATATAATTATATTTATTATAAACGTTTTAAAAAGCCCAAAGGCAGCAAAGAAAATATATTACTTAATAATTAAACTTATATATTAAAAATATAATAATTATTCGACCTCGATATTAAATAGGCTTAAAGATACTAGCCCTTTAAAGCTAGGCTTAATAATTATTTTTATATTACGTTTATATCAAAATAGTAGTAGCGTAGTACCGATTATAATATTTACGTTTATACTATTTCTTTATAACCTTAATAATTATAAGTTTAGTAGTCCTGGAATCCTTTTTTTCTTTCCCTTTTGCTTCCCTTTTTCTTCCCTTTCCAATACCCCTTATCTCTATATCCCTTTATATAGGAGTTAGTTAAGCTATACGGAATTTAATATAGAAACGGAACTTATATTTCCTTCCTCTTTTTTAAATATTATAAATATTATTAAGGAGATTATAAATATACCCCCGGGCCCTATAGTTATACCCCTCCTAATAATAATACCTCCTTTTACTCCTTTAATAACAAATCTCCCTTATAAAAATTAGCGGAAATTATATAGGATTATTAAATATAATAATTAGGAAAAATAAATTAATAACTCCTTTAAACAAACAATAAAGGAGTCGAAGGTATTTTATAAGATAATAAATTTATAATAATTATTATAAATTTCCGTTCTTAGGCCCTTTAATAACTTTTCTATACGAGTTATAACTTTAATAACTAAAAGTCTATATATAGAATCCTTTAGCTCTACGGCTTATAAGGAGTTATAATAACTTTTAATAAAGACTACCTTAATAGCCTTTCTAGCAAAATTAAAAGTACCGGCCTTAGTATATAAAAATAAAATATAAATATAAATACGGAGAATATATAGGAGGATTATATATTTATTAAAATTATAATATCTCTTACGGTACCGGGTATAAATATAGCTAAAGGCGGGGCTAAAATAAAATAAAATAGTTTTACTTACAAAGGCGGTAGTTATATAGTATAAATAAGGAAAAGGTATATTATATATATATTAATTATAGTTATATAATAACTATAGAATAAATATATAATAATAATATATAGCAAAATAAAACAAACCGAATATTATAAAAATAGGAAAAATATAATAAAACCTATACTTATAAAAAGTATAGGTAATAATAAAATAATATTTATATTATTTATTTTAACTTAAAAGGTTAAATAAGAACAAAAAGTATTATATAAAGTATTTATATAAAATACTGCAAAATAAATATTGTTATATTAATAATAATATAACAGGAGTATATATGCAGAAATTATAGTATAATTATTATAACAATATCTTTGTTATTATCAAATAAAAAGTTAATTATATCTGATATAAAGAGTATTAAAGATATATAGAACTTATAAATATATATATAATATATTTCTTATAATTATATAAACGTATATATATTATATTAATAACTTAATCTAATTATATTTATATTATCTAAATATACTATAATATTTAAGACAATTATATATAAAATACTAAGGGTAAAATAACTTTGGTAACTTATATAATAATAAAATAAATAATTATTATTATTACTATATCTTATTAATAGCGCTTACCTATCGGGGTATATACGAATACTTACTTATAATAATAATTATAATAATAATAGTATTATATATAATTAATATCTATTACAATACCGCTAAAACGTATATAACTATATATTATATTTATAAGAGATAGGTATAAAGATAATTATAAAAGAAAAACAAATATAAGAGGATTTTTTGGATATTATAATTTTTTATATATTAGATTATATTATTAATATAATAATACCGGTATAATATCGGAAAAAGGGGCTATATATAATAATAAATAACAAATTAATAAATATTTATATTATAATTATTATATCTACCAAATAGCGCTTAAGGTATTATAATATTATATACTCTTTTCCTTTATATTTTCTATAAGTTTGAAAGGTTTTTGAAATATTATATTTATAAATATATATATAGCGAAAATATTATATATATAAAAATCGTATAAAACGTATTAGGACTCTTTTCCCCCTATAATATTTATAATAAAAGGTTTTTAATAAGCTTATAGAAATATTATCTTATTATTTAAGGTATTATAGACTAGTATCTTAAAGGGGAGATAATTATAAAATTATATATAAATTTAAATATTATATATATATTCTATATATATTCTGATATATAACTAAAAGCTACGTTAATACTAAGCTTATTAAAGTAACCCTATATCTACCTTACTTAAAAGCTTTACTTTATTACCTTAAGGGTCCCTTATTTTTTTAATAATAACCGTTAGTTCTTTTATCCTCTTAGAAGATAGGATTAATAGCAATTATCTATCTATTGAATTTAGCTTACGCTCTATTATCGTAGCAGCTACGTCTAGTTATTATAATCTATATTGCTATATACTATATACCCTAACAAAAACCTATATAATATATAAAAATTAAACTTTCAAATAATAATAAAAAAAAATTTTATTTAACAAATATTTTATAAAATAAAATAAATATTCTTTTATAAAATACGATTAAATATCGAAGAAATACGTAATTATAACAAAATTATAAGAAATTATAAAAGAGCTTTTAAAACAAATTTATTGAAAATTACTTTTAAAAAAGTATTATTATTATTAATAATAATAAAAAGTAATAATTATAAATATAATTATAAACAAATAATATACGAAATATAAATATGAAACGTTTTTAAAGAATTAATATATTATTATTAATTAATTATTATATAATAATATAAAGTTTTCTTATAAATATTTAGCAAATTGAATATAATAAAGGAAATAATAATACAAATTTGTTTTTAATTTGCTACAGACTTTTGATGTAGTATTATATACGAATATCAAAGTATCAAAACATTAAAAATCCTCGTTTACACACCTTGTACGTTTTACATAGGCTTAATACGGCTAGTAAGCTTGTATTCTATATCTATACATATTGCTGCTGAGCTTTTTAAAAGCCCCGGTAACCCAACAATATATAGAACTAACAAACAAACGTATCATTTTTGCTAAACTTCCTTAAAATATCTTTTGAATATTACCCCCCCTGAAACGGTGCTTACTATCTGATTTTCTAGCAAGGAATGCATAAAGAGCGGAGGGCTGTTCAATTGACTACGCACGTGCGGTATAGGGGGTGGTGGGGGTGGTGGAGTTGATGGAGTAGTGCAGGAACACTATTTAGGGGGGTGTACGGAAGTGAAAAAGGGAAGATAAGGGGGGCCCAGCACCATAAAATGGTTCATCATTAATTGCGGTTCGCGCGGGGATATTGATGACTTGGACCAATAGAAAGCGCAAACTTGTATTGTGGGGACATTCTAACTTGTATTAATTGCGGGTCAAAAAGTCTAAACTTCCCGCCCCCAAGTCATGACTCGGGATTCTATAAGAACAATCTGGGCCGGACGGATGGGGAAACCCAAACACTCTGTTATATTACCGAGATGACCCTAAAGTCCCTGTCTCGGCTTCTGCAACAGTGAGGCGTTGGCACACATGGCCAGAGGGGTCATGCACAACAGTCTTACGAGCTTAGGGGTTTGTGCATGGTCGAAATGTTCATGGAGGGGTTGACGAGTGGTCGAGATGGTCTTGGCCCATTGATGAACGGTGTGCGGCATGGATTGTTCATGCAGTATAAACATGATCCATGCGAGTTATTAAGCGATCTTCTTGAATGGATCGAATTGTGGTTGCCACTAGAGCATGTGGTGCGGCACCGGATTTGGAACTTTCAGGCACCCAATTGCGAAAGGGTGTTAACCATCAAGAGACGGGCACGTTTTGGGTTACACTTGGGGCACTTGGGGCAAGGCTAAAAGTGTAGAGTGCGCTGAAAAGGGAAACAGCTGAGAATGGAAAGGTGGGGTCGGTGCTTCAGGGTCCTTGGTGCGAGTTTCCACACTCGGCAGATGTCTTGCAGTCAAAGTTGTCATCCACTAATCATTAGATCTGTTTCAGTATTTTCCATTGATCAGATACCAAGACGGAGCGAAGCACGCCAAATGGAATAGGTACTGGAAGAGTGTTGCCCCCATTGTCTGACAGTATCTCAATTAGTGCGCAATCTACACATAAAGCGACTCAGCTCTTGTATGAGGGTGTGATGGATAAGATAGGTGTGCGTACCACTCGGTTTCGCGACTACTGCCTGGTCAATGCAGCGTCCGCGGAGGTAATAATCCGACATGACACCTTCGATGCTGCCTGGGGAAGTCCGAATCAAAGTTCATGGAATTTAATCGATCAAATCGTCCGTAATTATCCAAGTCTACCTCAAGCCCTCGTATCTCTTCCTCTTTTCTGTCTTTGCGATGCTTGATTCTGTCTGCGTTCTTCGATGTTCTCCGTCCTCGGAGTTCCGAGCGATAATGCTTTTTGAACTTTCTCAACTCGATCTTCTTCTCCTCAATTGAATGGAATCCTACAAGATGGTTACTCTCGTATGTACCGAAGACTAAATTCAATGAGTAGACAATTGCACTTGGATAGCGGAACACGGGGGTATTTACTGCAAGTCTTGGGCACCTGTTCGCTGTTGCAGTAAAGATTGAGTAAGCTCGCGTCCTCGTACATATGCAGGGACATACTATTCAATCGTTCGACTTAACCGCCCGCAGACCTGCGAGGATGTCAGAAGCCGGTATTGACAGCGCGCGATCCATCCTTCCTCTGGCCTGCAATCACAATTCCATATTTCAAATCTTTCGATACACATGATTATCAACAAATCGCCGATACCTGAGAATGGCTTCTCATGAATCCAAAGGATCTTGGAAAAAGAATTGGTAAGTAGAGCGGAATTTTATAGAAATAGTGCATGATTCTAGGCAGATTGTTTGCCAACCACTCCAAGCTAAGCTGAGAAGGCCCCAAGGCAACCTTTAGCAATATAGGCAAGCCTCAGAGAACGAACAGCATCAGGGCAGGCGTTGAAGAAATAATTAGGTTGCAAGTATGCCTCCTTATTTCACCTTTTGATGTTCGCAGAGGACTGATACCAGAACAGGTACATTCTTCGTTCTTGCTCTTCACTGCGCGCTAATGAGGCAGCAAGCTACCCAAAATAAGATGCCAAATCGCTTCTCTCATTGAAAAGGCCAGAACATCTTCATATACAAAGATGGATCTAATGTTGCGACACTGGGTCAATTGACACAGTCAATTTCTTCAAAGCGCTAAATCTCCCGAAGCCTGCCTTACAATGTTTCAAGTTACCCAGGTGCTCCGTCTCACAATTAGTCCGTACACGTTCCTTGTCGTATGTTTCGTCTGATACCACTTCATCATTCTATTTTGCAAACAACATGTCCAATTCGCGCCTCTTCCTCATTTCATATATCTACCTGGCCCTAGATCACGTGCACGCCTAGAAGCATTATCTAATTACTCTTAACCCCATAGAAGGGCTATTGAGCAAGTAAATACTTCCTTACCAAAGTCTCAGCAGGACCGAAGATTATTACTAACATAGTTGGCTCGCATGTGAGCTATTACTGTCAAGAACACAACGAAGGAGAGACGCGGCCATTCCTGTCTCGCCTCCAAAGGGGCACAAACCAGCTTGGACGTCTCTGGCTTCGTCCTAAAAACAAGCATCTGTCGCAGTCCTATCCATGAACAATGTAGAAACAAATGAGTTGTGAAAATTTGAGAAAACAACACGGGTCTCTATCTAGACTTTCAACAGTCCGATATCCGTAGAAAATTCCTGAAGTGGCGTTGGGGAGGCCTTGTATACGGCCTGAAGCCAATACAAGCAACGTGTTCAGTGATACCACAGATCAACAGTTATCAAGATGAGGCGAAGTCAAGCCCGAGTCTGCTTTTCGAAAAAGATGAGCGCGCTTGAGACTCCGAGGAGATAGGAAGACAAGTGGCACCGTTCGGCACGCGCAGGATTGAGCAATCAGAGTTTCTGCCTCGGCTGCTTTATTGTGGTATTGTAACAGAGAAATACTCGCAATAACAAAGGTCATGGTCGTCGACTCAGCCACCGCTTTTTCGGTTGCTGCAGAGCCTCCATCCGACGTCTCGAATCCTGCATCCAGTCATCAGTCCCTGTCTCTCCTGAGCGCTCCCCACCCCCCTCGTCGGTTACTAGTGGAGCCAGATCCTTGTTCAGCAGACCGTAGAACGGACCCATTTTCGTGAACTCCGCCTCTAAGCTTTTGACCTTTTCTTTATGCGCCAATATGGTTTCTTCAATCTTTAGCACCTCGTCGAGATCAGTATCCATCTTGCAAGCTGTCCAGTGTTGCTGGGCATCTTTTAGGTTCGCTTTTGCAGTCTCGATTAGATGTTTACCTGTTGCGATGTTAGCTTTATAGCCTTTTACCAAAGGCATTGGGAAAAAATGATTGAATTAATGGATGTGAGTTTAAGGAGGAGACTCACGACAAGTCGCTGGATTAGGCACTCTCCTGCGACCGAGAATGATTAGCATTCTACGATTCATGATAGCGGTATACAACGAGATTCACAAGATTTCATTCTTTGTTGGACAATTTGGGTCACCACAAGGCCCGTCGGTACTGCGGAATTCTTGATGACACCCGCAGGCCCATTCGATGATTGTATCAAAGCACATCACTGTCAGGACCCTTCAAAGCAAATCTTTTAGCAAAATTTTTAGACAAGATCAGGTGAAGGATTTTGCATCTGCTAAACATCATGCCAGGAAAAAGGTGAAGGCATTGTACACAAGACATCGCCATTCTCTTGTTTCTTCTCCGGGACGTCCTGTGCCTGAGTGCAAGATGGCGGAGACTGCCTCTTGTTTTCGGAAATCTTCGTACGAGACGATAATGTTTTGTGTCCTGAAACGAAATGAATTGCCACCGCCTGATACGGCAAACATCATACAGGATCAAATACGCATTGGCCCAGTCATCTCCGGCCTCGACCCGGCGGAGGAAATCTACTTTTCGATCAGCTCCGTCGAGTAGCGGTCTCACGCGAGATCTCGCATAATACCGTAGAGATCACTTTGGCCCCAAAGCCCATTAGGAACTGTTGCAACGATTCAATATGCACTTCTAAATATAATCCGAATGGAGTCAGATTCTGCAGCGTAAAAGTCAATAGGGACTGGAAAGAGCGGACTCGTCTCTTCGAAATTCGAAAAACCTACGCAGCTTGTGTCAAACGGGCTGCTCAATCCTGGAGCTCCCGCATCTCAAATGACCATTCATCTCGGTGCAGCATGCCCGGGCTTCACTTTGATCAAGAAACAACTAAGCTGCGTTTTAGAACCTCACAAGCTGGGCAATGCAAGAATGGGGTAAAGGAAAGCACCGAAATATCCATCGCTCGCTTCCAAATACCACCTCGCCGTTCATCCGTTCTAATCACTAAATCCCTTGTCTATCCCTTCTCTCCCACCGCCACTGCCCTCACCACGACCTCCTCCACGATCTCCTCAAGGTCTCCTAACCATGCCTTAAGTAAAGCTCTCAATGAAGTGTCAGATTCAGCCGAATCCAGCAAGAATAGTATACGAGAGAAAATGTCTGATTGTTGAGGCGATAAGGCAAAGCCCCCTCAATATTAATAATTATAAAGCTTCTGGAAAAGGCCATTCAAAGAGAACTTGTTGTGCTTAAAAATGGGTAAAGCGCACCAGATTCAAAGAATAATGGAAAGAGGCATACGAATAAATCCTGGGGAAAGTATGACGACGAGCCCGTCCACAACGAAGTACTCAAGAATACAACCTACCGATGCATCCGACCCCAAGCTATCCCCGAGCTCCCCCCCAAATCTTCCGCTTCTGTTCGGACCCTCGCCATATTCATCCCCACCCTCGCTTCCCAGGTCTTCAACCCAAAGCCCAATGATCGCCTTTCCACCACTATACCCACCACCCTCGACATCAACTCTCGGCCTTTCCCTCACCACCCTCTTTGCTTTCGTATTCCTCATTAAAACCCTCAGCCGCCTCATTCAAACCGGAAGTGACGAGCGCCTCTTCCGCCGGCCCAAACTTGGCCTCGTCGCCTTCATCATTCGTCGACAACCCTCCAATCATCGTCGTGTCTCGTCTGTCTTTCTTAGGCCCGTTGCTCTCGTTCTTCTCCGTGTACTGCTTCCGCGCCTCTCTGAACGCTCTTTATGATGCCTTTCTCCGAATCTGGCGCTAGGGTTCGCCCTCTTCGTCTTCGCTATTGGGTTGGTGGCAGTCTTAATTCGGGTGGGAGGACGGCTCGTCTTGACTGGTTTATTGGGGATGCGTGGGGCTGGACCGCGGGGGATAGTATGGGAGTGATTGCCCATGGCAGGGACGCAATTTGGGGGAGTGCTGCAGCTCACGACGGTGCTATTGTCGTTGTCATAGATTACGAATGCGCACATATAGAGGTTGCCATGTAAGGAGTGAGCATTGTCGCGTTTTCTCTTTGTGAGCATATCAAGGATTGCATCCGCGATTGTGGTGTCTAGATAGTCTCCTTCGTAACTGTTTTCAAGCGGTGATCTAAAAAATCGCCCCTCGCGTGTGGGAGATCCTGTTTGATCGTTCCCCGAGTAGTTGTCCTTTGATTGGAGGGAATGTTGAAGCAATGTAGCTTAGTGCCCAAACCAGCGAGGAAAGCAGTGTCGTTGCATGATATAGGTCGAGAAGGTTTAAAACCCTCTGAGAGGTTCTATGCTTGGATCAGCGCAGTAGAACGATCCCTAGAGAATACCAAATTGGCCGTAGTCTAGTTCGAAAGGTTTGCGCATTGGTATGTAGGTCAGTGGTTGGAGCCGAAAAAGTTGACGCTTAGATTGTCAGAGCGGCCACGGCCAAGCGGAAGGCTGACGCGCAGAGTGCGAAACCCTCAAACAGATGCGTTACCATGGCCCAGATGTTTGAGATAGTAAGATGATGGAAGTGCGGTGATGCGGTTACACTTGTCACGTTTGAAATGATCAAATTCCATCAGCCTCGATAACCACGTCCGAAGAGAAAAGATGTATCTTTACACTGGTAGACAGACAAATTCGAAATGGATTGCGAATTGTCCGACACCCAGCTCATTGATAAGAGTAACGAGTGCTCAACAGGAAGAGTTGGAGACTCATTGAAATACAAAATCCATCAGGGTCGCGTGAGACTCACTATGCAAGAGCATAGAATATCAAGTATATGGAACCGTAGATATTCTCTGTTCTAAGTCGACAATTCATTCTGCAAAGAACATCCTGTCTGTAGGTCTTTCTTCATGAGAACACAATTTTTGTAGAGAAATCCGATCCAGATTGCAATACCAATTCTCACATGACCCTCACAAGCAGAAAAAGCTTTTTCTGCAGACCCACACTCGAAAAGCTTCGTAGGGAAACTCACTCAACAGCTTTCCCACAATTCCGTATTTCTTCCCGGCTCCACAATTCCCATACCTCCACCAAAACATCTTCCATCTGCATGAATTCACCTCGCAATCCCTTCCTCCTCCGTCCTCTCTTTCTACCATCATCTCACCACTAAACCAAATCCAACAACACCAAACCCTAAACATCCATCGACAATCACAACAATGAGAACCATCACCCTCCCCACCATCATCGGACTCACCTTCACCGTCGCACTCGCCGCCCCAATCCTCCCGGATGGCTCCACAGCCATCGCCTCCCCCGCCACCGGTCTGCCCAACTACATAACCCCCCTCAAGATCATTGTTCACCCCAACAACGCGAAGCCTCGGGACGATATGATGCCCCCGCTCCAAAAGAAACCCATGCACAAGACCCCTGCCGAGGAAGCCGGAGAAGCCCCTATTTCGTGTCGGGGGATGAGGATGAATGGATGGCGGCAGACGATGGTACGATGAAAGGGTCTGGAGACGTGGGAACCAACTACTGCTGGGACGATGCGGGCAAAAATTGGTATTCTTGCGGCATTGCTGGGGAGCGGTAGCAGATGCGCGACACATAGCTGTGTGGGGGCTTTATGTGTATTGGTGGGAAGGTGATCTCAGACTGCGGAAGCGAGAAAGGCGAAGGGAGATATAGAGGTGGAAATGCGTTGCGCTTGGATAGAAATACACGTATGCTTCTCATGACACATTGCCACAACACGCGTATTGCTTGGTTACTTTAGTAGAGTGTTCTTGCGGCTAAAGCAAAGGACGTCGCTTTGGTCTGGAATTGCGCATTCCGAAGTCCTTCCCTTTCCATAACGCTTTACTAAACCTGAAACTCCCTTGACTGACATTGAAAGCAGCCATTGTTTACTGCTTGAAGCAATATGTATTGAAACATGTTGTGCAAACAGCTGGTAGTGTCCCACCTGTCTTCATCACAAACGCACACCCCAAGCAAGTTGGCCATCCCGGATCCCCGTTTTTAGACGCAACCTGCACACCGTTTGCAATCATTCCGTCTGTTTCGGCTTTGGTGTACTGCAATTTAAATGTTGATTCGCCGCTTGGAAATGTGTAATTGATGTTCGGCAGATAGACAATTGTAAGGGTGTTGTTGTTTCCACAACCGAAGAAAGTTGGCCGTGTACTGAGACCTTCCGATATGAATGTGGCGACAGGGGGTATAACAGGCATACGAGTCAGCCCAACAGCCTGAGCTCGCTGGTAGGTGTCATAAAGCTCGGTGCCATTCGGAAAATTAGTGGGTGTGTCGGCCGAATTGTCGTTGACTATCAGGACATCTGTAGGACGAGAAGGCTGGATAAAGGGCCAGATAGGGTCGTTCTGGTTTGTCTCACCACCGTCCACGAGATAGAGCAAGGGCTGAGAAGCAACGAGCGACGAAGCTGGGCGTTGGTAGAAAGGATTGGGGTAAACGGCGTATTCATCCCGGACAGAAAGGGTGTGAATATTCGCGACCGCTAGTGCAAGTACATCGGCGATGTTCGATGTATCATTTGTTGCCGGAACCGGAACGCATGCCTCGTCAAACAGATCAGATGATGTGCCGAGAACGTAGCCTAAGTTGTCGTAGTTCATAATGCAGCTGCCAGTAGTGATTGGAGCACCGTTCGTCAGATTGGTGCCTAGGTAGGCTGTTTGTGTGAAAGCGCTGACTCCAGCATCCCAGCTCCCGAACTCGTATGGATGAAGTTCGTACTGTGTTCCATTTGCAGGCGGGATACATTGACCTTCAGTAACTTCAACGCCAAGGCTTGTGATGATTGGATACGGTACATTGTGAGCAGTGAAGTTGGAAAGCGAGCTGATGCCAGAAAGGCGATCTGTGACGCCACCATCGGCACCCAGAAGGAGTTGATAAGACAATAGTCTTCCGTATGGATCTACAAGTGTTGGTGGGAAACCAGCAGCATTCTTGGCCTTTATATCATTGGTGATAGCGACATAAGCGGCAGCGACCAGAAGGTTGCTAGGATCCAAGAGGCTGTCTTGAAAAGCCTGCTCCCAGAGTCCGGTCTTTAGCGAAGAAATTGTTGGATAATTGTTTCCAGCAAAAGATGAGAGAAGCCAAGCGCCTCCGGATAGTCCAGATTGATAGGTGAGGCCTTGGAACACCCCGCTGGTGCCAACGGTGCTGTCTCTGCTGTCGAAGCCTTGGATAACACCTGCACCAGTAAGGAGAGAGCGAAGGCCACCTCCACTAGTGGTTAGAACTATAGTCGGAAGATTCGAGGTTGGAAGATTGCTGTTCGTTTTCTTCAACCATGATGCTAGGGCCGTGCTGGCTTGGGTTTTGCGCGCAGCGACGTAGGCCGATTCAGACGAGGAGAGCCCAGATGCGGCCCTCACTAAGGGTGACGAAGGGCATGTCGCTTTCAAAGGGGCATAACCTGATGGGATGACTTGGCTTTGTGCAATTAGAGCGAGTGAAGTAAGGAGAAGGAGACGGAATGAATTGGTCAGCTGCATCATTAGCAGAATCGTAAAGATTTTTCAAGGGGATAAACTTGTAGAATAGAAAATGAGAGTAAGAATGTTGCGTCAGGCGTTGTTTTAAACACTGATGAGGGGAGTTGAAAACCCAGCCGCTGGAACTGTTTCGTGGGCGCACGATTCGCGCTTTCCAAATCACCTACCTTCTGCAACGCTTCGGGCCTGCCCTTATTCAAGCTTATGGGGGACCACACCCTGCCTTGAGTGGTTGATGAGAGCGAGCCTGCCAGCACGTGGTGAGGTGGTAAGCAGTCGGCAAGTGCCCGACATAGCGACCCGAGGGCGCATACTTTATCACCTTCCTCATCCGGCGATGTGTCCCCCAACTCGGCGCTCTCGACGCACTCAGCGATCTATTTCATGATGCTCGCCTACAAGAGCCTCTTTAGGTCGAGGCCAGAGACCAATAGAGTCACAGTGGGACCTGAGCATTAAGGTGGTCGCAGAATAGCGGAAGGTGCTGGAAGAGTTGATGGACTATGGTGCCCCACCTTAATACAGCAGTCCCCCCAATTGAGGGAAGAAGCAAGGTTAAATGGTAAAGGCTGTATGCAGACCACAGAGGCCGTGTCTCGATTCTACCTTTACACACATAAGTGCATATTGATCTGGAAACAATTTGCTTCCGTGAAAATTTTACGAGAGAATTTGACCACAAAAATACGCTAAGCCAGAAGCGTCTTTAGCGCACTGCCGAGGCGCATTTCATTATGCTCGTTGCTTACATTGTGCTACAAACATTGATTCAGGAGGTTCAACTTTACCATTCATCTCATTCAATACTTATTCCAGCAACCAACGTACCTCGTATCTGCTGGCATGTTTGTATTATATGCTTCAACCCCATCATTATCTAGATAATGTACATTCAAATTGGGCTTTCAAAAATACCTCACAAGACCAGATCTCTCGTCCTAGTACTGAGCGATGCTTCTAGATACGAGGCTTGTCAACGCCTGAAAATGCGAATTCGTGCCAGTTCATAAAACCAACATGCTGCGTGGGTCATCATTGCTGCATTCATGAAAAGGGTATCATCGACCCATAAGGCCAATCGTCCAAAGTTGATGATGTCTTGATGATGCTGGAAGAATATTGGTGCTGACTCTCAAGTCGAGAAGTAGCTGTCTGACGACATACGAAGGGAACTGCAATTCCTCCACTCTTGAGTCGCTGCTGACTTCAGACCTGGTCGATGGATCCGAGATTGTGCGATAGAAGACTTTCATGCTACGCCTTCCCTCTCGTTCATCGGAGGTGGTGTAAATCAGGTCGGGGGTGAAAACCCAGAGCTGGAGAAAATTGAGTGTTAGCGTGTTGGTTGCTGGAGATGTGCTCAGAGACATGTAAAAGCACAAGAACATGACATACCAACAAAGCATCCTTAGCAACCTCGATATCACCGCTATAAACCAAAAATTTGGTTACCCCTTGCTCTTCGATCAGAGCCAGTAATTGAGAACTTAGAATTCGTTGAATTGCAAATGTCTTCCATCCGGCGTCTTTGGACTTGTGTAGCGCGGCCACCCATTTCGATAATCTTTTTTCAGAGCTTTGTAATGCTAGAGCCCATTTGAATAGTCGAATGCTTCCTACTATACCTTTATCCACTTCGCCAACGGGCGTCTCGCACTCGGTGCAAACGAGCAGACCCTCGGAGCTATTACTTGGCTTGAAGGAGTTTAGCCTCTATATTGTATACGTTGGAACACGTCATGACAAAGACATTGGTGGAAGAATATATTTACGAGATAGAAAGGGGGAGGCCACATTGTGAGAGAAAAGATCGGCATTGCCCACTGTACAAGGAGTAATCACAGCCGATATTGGATATTTTGTGTGTCGAATCTCGTAGATAGAGGCACTGCCATCTGAATTGATTCGAGGAGAGATGATTGATACGCAGATAACTCAGCTGCTACAATATAGACTGGATAGAACGTACCCTGATGCCAATACAATCCTCGTCGGCCAGCACAAAATGGCTGATGTCAACAAATGCGGACCCAGCCGGTGGGGCTATAAGATTGGTTGTTTCTAAGGTGGCGGTATCTGGTGCTGGGTATCCTTTGATACTACTGGACGAGGAATCATCTCCACTGGCAGGAAGATCTGGTTTGTGACATGTCCAGAGCTCCATCATTTCTGCCCATCCACCAGTCGGAAGATCTTTCCAATTGCTGACCGGCTTGGCCAGCACCGTCTTGCAAGCCTTGCATGCAATTCGCGTATTCGCGGCGAGACCCGAGGCCGGCCAGGGTATGTCGCCGTCTATCGCGCCGGGCTTCACGGGCGTGGGTAACCTCGCAGCCCCGCTCGGCTGCAGTCGAAACGACAATTCTTGTGTTGATACGTCCTCTCTCCGACTAGCAATCTCGAGGACCGGGCATGGCAGTTCTGCTATTGCGCGCACACCATCGTGCTCGAGCGACAGCGTTTTGCTATCGGCCGAGATTCCAATATGCGTCGAGGCATTGGCGGGGGAGGGCAAGATGGCCTGAACAGCGACTTGTCGGATGTGAAGCAATAGCTCTGCGTAAATATATATTGGGGGCATGAGGACCTGTAGATTGGGGATATGGGAGAGATCACCTAGATCCGAAGCGAGAGAAGGAAGTTCAGAGGTTGGTTCTAAAATCGAAATGTGCTGGCGCAAATTGAGAACGTGGGGGGGGGTAATGGGATTGGCGAATGGTGCGGGAGAAGGTTTATAGCCACGCTAGAACTTGATCCCAATACCATGAACAGGGACAGCCTCTATTTATTTACGGGATCGGAGATTGGTCAACCATTCTGACTGTAGCAATAAATCTAGATTGTTGTTGTTGAGCTTTCTTGGTTGGTTTGGTACTCTAAAGTAAGAGTAGGTCAACGCGGCGGCAGATTGATATGCCGGACGGGGAAAAGAGGCCCCAGCCAAGGTACGGAGTTACCGGGGGATTTTCCATCTCAAACTACCCCGCCAATAAATTGCCCTCCAGGGGCAGTTGCCAAAACCCCTCCTTGGGGAGCGCCCCCCCCTTTTGCCCCTCGCCCCTGCCTCATTTCGTGTCGTATCTAAGCACTTTTGCCACTCCTATCAAGGACATTCTTGTCACTGTTCCCCGCCATTGGCAAGTCGCGATCTCCAGCATGAACGAGTCATTATCTTGACCTCCACAGTGCCTGCGCAAAACGAGAAATTGATTGCGCAAATGAGCCCAACCACGGCACGGGCGGGGCGTCCGCGCCGGTAGACCCTTGCTTGGTGCATCGGTGGCAGCCTTTCGTGCCGCTCACTAGCACTGAAGCCGGAGGCCAGAAGCATCCAATCGTCGTGCTAGTTATTGCGCATTAGTCATGACAACTGCAGTGATTACCCCGTGTCTAACATGATCATGCCAAGTTTTGCACTTCACAACAGCGCGATTGGAAATGTTAGTCTCGCCAGGATCGAAGTCCCTACACTTGGGCCAAGACAATGCGATGTTGTATCAAACCAAGCCCAAAGAAACCCTCTCAAAGTCGTCCCTTCAAGATGACATCTTGAATGTGTCGGCTGATTGAATGTCTGCTGTTTGTTAGGGAGGATGCCCCGCAGATGGACTGTGGCCTCGAGAGTCCAAGCCTCAGCACAACTGTCCTACGTAGGGCGCCTTTGACGTTCAGCTGTAAGCAGCCAAAAGAGGGTTCGGTTTTACCAACAGCTGCCGCTACGATTTTTTGATTGGTGGCATCATTCTAGGTGCAAGGGAGCCTCCCATCAGACAGGGTACCGGTACTATGAAATTGCACAAGAGCTGGTGATGAAATGCCGATGGCAGATGATCATTAGCAGTCGTATGCCGAAGGTGAGTATTGATGTTTCTTTACTCTCAGTGGGCAGCAACCAGCTTGTTAAGGATGTGTCCCTCGAAAAGTACTGCTTGCGGAGGAAATTGAGGAATAAACGACTTCTGTTTATGTCGACCTCTTCTAGCTTGAGGATTGGATTACATGTTTGCCCTGTGTGGATTGAGGTAGCAACGACATTTTTGACCCGTCGGCATAGGAAAAGAAGGCCTCGACTGCAGAATGCCGAGCTGACAACAATGGGTCGTTATGAAAGCAAGCAGACCTTTTTCATGAAAGAGACTACCGAGCAAATGCAGTGTACCTGGCCAGAGTTGTCAATATCCATCTGTAGTACGCACGCTTACGGCAGATTAAAGCACAGAACACCCTTATTGACAACGCCACTCCATCTAAAGCGGCCTCCGCCAAAGCTCGCAAGAAATGGAGGGTCCCGAGGCTCTGGAACCCTAGCTTCCTTTCCACATGGATTCCACATGATCCGCAAGCTCCGCAAGCTTTCACCACGCAGGAAGTCACCCCTTACAGAGAGCCAAAGCGATCGAAGTCAAACAATGAAGACGTCACACTCTAGACCCTGAGTCAACCTTATAGATTGGAGGCTACGGCTAATATGTCGTCATATCGAGATGATAGAGAAGGCAGAGGTGTTAATACTCGAAAACTTTTTCTGTCTTGAGTCCCGTCCAACAAGTAGAGACAAGCTATTGGTACTATCAGCACCACTTGAATCGACAACAGGTAGTCAGATTATTAGCGAGGACTTGTGAGAGATGGTCTGTATCATATTTACCAAGCATTAGACCCGTGTTTTAATTTGAACTGGGTAGACGCCCGGGAGCGCTACTCTCGACAACTTGGAGGCTGTGTCGAAAAGAAAATGCACTTAACAAGGCTGCTTCCTCAAATAGTAGGCCGGCACAATAAGCTGCCATGTCCCAGGTATGGCTCAAATGGATGCCATGACGCTTTGAGTACTCTTGAGAGTTATATGTTGATTTTTCCTCTCTCCCTCCATGAAATACCTTTGATTTGCATATCTAACACAACGATAGTGTGAAATTACTTGCGAGATCTGTGTCAAAAAGAAGCGCATGCGGCATCAACCATTATATTGCAAAGATCTTCTGATGCGAGACCGCTTGACTTGGTAGCCCGGGCATTACTTTTTCCAAGATCGGATTCGAGTACGGTCTGTCTATGGCTTTCATATTGAACCGAGGAGACACAGCACCCCAGCGTGATATTGCAATTTTCAGGCATCGTTCTTCTCACAAATGACTGGCAACATGCTTATACGCACATTTCTTCCACCGCCAAATCTCACTCCTGACTTTACCATTGTCTCGCAACTCTTGTACCAAGGGTCAATGAAAGACGAGGCTCGAATTTGGCAGAAGTCGGTACAGACTGTGGAGTGGTCTGTTGGCTAGATGGATGCTCTTTCTTAGTAACTTACTTCCTCAATCAGGGAAAACCTTCTTCTCGTCAAGCGGTGTTTACAAGTAAAGATGTATAAATTTCTTTTCAGGAAGTGTCCTGAGAAAGTTAATATTATGCTTATATCTTGGTGTCTTTATCTGTCTTATGACGTCAACACACATTCCCCGCTCTATGATCAAAGTTGACCATCTTGCATCAACATTCGAAAGTGTCGTTTCGATATTGAAGGGAGCCAAAAACCACACTAAGGTATCTTGAAATACCGCTTAGTCTACCAATCTAAACATCATCGATGGGGACCGAAAGAGCGACAAACGCTGCTGCAATCTGCGAGGCACGAAGCGAGCGGCCGACTTCGTCTGTTGGGCAGATCTGAAACCAGGGCAGCATGTGGTAGACCTAGCATGCGGTACGGGGCTTGTATCGCTAGGCGCAAAGCAGAAAGTTGGCCCCCAAGGGACCGTCATAAGCGTCGATGTCAGCCAAGGGATGCTGAAAGTGGCCCAGCGCAAGGCCCAGCGGGACAACTTGGAGATCGTGTTCGTGGACCATGATATCACAGACATTCAGGCCTTGCAAGGATTTCTTCCAAAACCAGCGGAGGGTTTTGACGTTATCACTTGCGCGTCGGCGCTAGTCTCGCTGGAGAGTCCTCAGCGAGCGATCAAAGACTGGGCGACGCTTCTCAAACCAAGGGGGCGGTTGATTATGGATGTACCTACATAGGACTCCATGTTCGAGGGCTTTTTCTTCGAGGCTGTCAGCGAAAAATTGGGCGTACCTTTACCGTTTGATCGACCCTGGGTCCAAGGCCAAGAGCCATTGCGCGATATGGTCCTGAATGCAGGTCTAAAGATTGAGAGAATCTGGCGTTGCCCAAATTATGATAACGCTCGAGAATACGTCGATCGAGAGAGCGACCAGCTGTTTGACAAACTGAGTAGCAACTCGATGTATGCAAGATTCGGGAAGCCAGACCTCAAAGCAAAACCGAAAGTCGCATTTGGGGAGGAGCTGAAAAGGAGAGTTGGGAAGGATGGGAATATACGAGTTGAGGATTGCTTCTATGTTGTGATAGGGGTAAAGCTGTGATCGTTGTCGAGAGCGGAATGAGCATGAGCGGAAAGTGCCACTTCCCATGTTTTCATAAGGTCACAGTGAGTTAGGTGCAGGCTTGCAATGACAGGCCCACAAGAGCAGCCCTCGTTAATGAGCTTGTTGCAGCTTATTTGCTCTGATACCGCTGCTACCGAACCATTCCGCAGCAGCTAGTGCCATACACGATAGTGAGTCCTCTGCTACCTTTCCGTTTCCCATCTTTCTGTACTCCCACCATCCATATTCCAATGCTTGGCTCCACTCAACCACCAACTCACGTTACACTGAGAACGCTTCTGGAACCATCAGTAGGGGGTGGGGCTGCAGACATCGACGGTAGTAGTGGACTGCGCATTCTCGAAAACGAATGTTGTTGCTGTAATGGGCTGTTTCATGCACGATTAGCCTTTGGAATGCGTTGATACAGCAAGCAGGATCTTTTACAAGGCCAGGGCCGAAGCAACCTCTTGGAACGACGGTGACATTTCCGCATCCTTGACAATCGAATGAAGCTGTAGAGGTGGCAAGGAACGGCTGCTCGTAAACAGTGATTGTTTCGGTTGGGCCGCTTTCGAAAGGTGCGCATGGAGTCGCAGTGTAGGTGCAATTTTCAATCGGGCCCTGAGCCATGGCACTGCGAAAGCAAACGAAAAGTCAGAGCTGTGGAATAGGCAGACAGAATGTATGGGTTTGTTTACACCGTGGTAGCACAAGCAACGGCTGTGGCGCTAATGGACAAGAACTTCATGGTAGTGCGGACTTGTTGGGTTTTCAATACAGAGGGACTTTATCTTGATTTGAAGAGATGAGTCAAGGATTCAATGGCGATGGTTTGCAGATAAGCGATAGTCGAGAATGAAAGGAATGGAAGAACAAAGCTGTTAAGTATTCATGGCCGCGTGCCCAAAGCTGCTCACAGCTTCGGCTGGCTTACTGAGACGCGTCAGAGGTATCCAATTCAGCTCCAGCCGCAGTGGATATGAAGACGGCATTACTTACTCGATGCAGATATACCGCATTCGAGGGGCCAAAGGCTGCAATTGCAACGTGCTGATGAGATAAGATTTGGACGTAAAGGTTACCTCCTTGAGATCCATTTACGCAGCAGCTTTTGGGATCGGTTTGAGATGAGGGCGTATCAAGGACTGTGTGACTCACATGTGCCTTGGATGTATGGTCAGATTCCAGAATGTTCAGGAGTTTCCGCTTACTATTTTCCTGATATGTGGGGCCGGCTTACGAAAAGCTAGTCAGCTAGGAGTCGTAATACGAGTCGAGGCTGGGTCAGCAGTTGAGCGATCTGCGATTTGCTCGACCAGTACGCATTGTGATGCGGGAGAATTTGAATGTATCTTAAAGACGTTGTGGCGATCGCCTCTGATGGGAATTGCATCCTTGTGAGTCTGCAAATAAGCCCAGCGTTGTATTTCTCCAACTATGCAATCATCACTTCCATCAACCGAAGGCATGTGCTCGGGGCAATGTCTTAAAACAAGACTGGTGTATTTCGGCGCGTGCGTTGATGATTCGTATTGATTTGAGGCAAACGCGGCGATCACACTCCAGACGCGTCAGCGGCCACGGTATCTGGCTGCGGTCTCGCGAGCCAAATGTCCCCAAAATCTACTAACTCATGCTGACGTTGAACAGGCTCGCCCCTGGTTAGGGTGAAGAGAGAACTCAGAAGGGGCTGATCCTCTTGTTGCACGGGAACGAGGAGCCCAGCAAATTGGAAAGCAGAGTGTGAGGTAAGGTTGGTAGATCGCAACACCGACGTTTGGGTAGCCGTTGATGTTGCGAAAAAAGTCGCTGGTTCCCTTGCAAAGAGCGCTCAGAGCACACCAGGAAAATTTCGATAGTGTGAGGGATAACGGCGGCTGTATTCACGGATCGTTTCTAGCAGCAAAGTTCGTTCATGTCTTTGATCCTGTCCCTTGAATGCCAAAGACTCCCTGCTCTTTCTTTCCGATAACGAGACCAGTCCCAGCCATTGCAATCCCGACACTCGTCAACGCCATCAACGTTACACCCCCGGTGTTTGGCCGAAATTTACCCTCCTGTAGGAGTCGCAATGCCCCGAAGTACCGCCATGTTCCGTGGGCCACACAGCCGCTACCACTAGCCACTAGTACCGCTGCCGCTACTCTTGTCTTTGAGTCCTGTAGGTGCAGAAGAGCTGGTGAAAGCTGTGCGAAGGCTTCCACCCTCTCCAACGCAACTCCCAGAGCGATGAAACCCAGACCTGTGCGTGTCCAGGCCAGAAATGTGCGCTCAGAGGCGAGAAGATCACGGGCCAGGGAGCCTGTGTTCGGGAGGGGGGACGACCGGAGGGAGCGTAGGAAGGAGTGGGTAGGCATTGGTGGTGGAGTAGGAGCCGGTGAGGGGTGAGGGAGGAGCGGTGATGAGCTAAAGAGTCTTCCACAGGTAACGATTGGCAGGGTAGGGAGGTGGAGGTGTCTCCTCTGTGAGTCGCATGACCGCGCGAGTATAGTATTCAGGCAGAGTCAATGTTCAGCTGGCTTCGTTCCAGGGAGAAGGGTTCTGCCAAACTTAGATTTCGCATAAAATACACTGAAATACGCTAGACTAGCGCCTAGTTGTATTATTCGAGCTGCAATATTCACTCTTTGAACCTACCTACACTCTACAATTGTCTCCAACATTTGAGTAATTGCTTCTTCGATGACTTCGATTCGCCATTAATCCCGTCCGAATATCTGCGCAGGCCACCTGCTGACGTCTCTCAACGCTTCATTCGATAAATTTAAGTCTTTGCGATACGAGGGTATCAAGATACAGAATGAACACCATTCTGAAGCTGGGCACATCGATAGGAATTGAGGCGCATCACAAAGAGCTTGAAAGGCACTACCGTGCCAGAGGCATCTCGATGCATCACCGCGGCCACGGGAAGCCCAAGTAAATACAAGAGCTCGGGTACCACTCAATGGGATCAGTCGTTGTGACAGCACAAACCACCTTCTCCTACGATTCTCGCCCTGTACCACAGCACTGATGCTCTCGGGCCAGCGAGAGGATATGAATCTGGTCCTGCGCACCTGGTTCGATGACCGCCGTCGAGTCATACTGCTAGAGATTACGTCTCTTTGAAGAAAGGCTACAGAAACATTCTCATCTCTGAAAACATTACACCCGCTCGAGGTACATCATTGCAGGAACCGTCACTGGGCTGGCTCATAATGGGTCTGGGTGTTCAGCTTAGAGCGAAAAGGCTCGACAGCGAGAGCTGATGAGTTCCGTAAGGCCGGAGGTAGGCTGGAAAACAGGCGAAGATTCCGAAAGTGCAAGTCCTATCACTGAAGCTGTACTGGCTGAAGGTTGGGGTGCCTGAAGTGGCTTGGTGGAGCAGCATCCCCATTACAGATCAAAGATTGCCCAGAGAGTGCTCGCGCACGTTATATAGCAGTGCCATACAATCATTGCGCTGCACCAGCGACCAGTAAATTCTCCCTGGAGGAAGTCAACGGAAAGCCGTGTGCACTTGCGTACAGTCGGTGATTCTTCATGATCAGCCCAAGGACTGCTTACCACTTCCATAGCCTTCCTGGCTCAACACAAAATACAGCGCCAGACGCCCAATGACTATTGCGTCGTTCTACACCAGAGTTCAGTGGACCTTTCGCCTCGCGCGGATTCTGGTCTCGTATCTTGTCTCAGCACACTAGCCAGGATCAATGTGGCTGACGCCACCAGCGTCATGGCAGCATAAGGTCTGGCTGCCAGTGTCGGACAGCTAGTGGACTATGCATTCAAAATCGTAACAGAAAGGAGCAAACTTTGCACGATGCTTGACGGAGCTCCAGCAGTGCATCCTCAAAATGCGGTTGCTATTGGAATGCTCTATGTTGCCACTTCTATACTCGATGTTTGCCTGGCCAATTGCAAGTGTTCGGACCAAGCTTTGAGCGTGGAGAAGGCTGCCGAAAACCGAAGATGATCTTGATGGTATTCTTTCCGTACCCGACTACTTTACCAAGCGCGGTTCCCTTATCCCAGGGAAGGGCTTGCAAAGGAGTTGCTAGGAATCCCTTTCTGACATTTGAAAGGCTGGTGCCAATTCTGAAAATCAGGTAGCGTCGAATATTGAAGTGGGCGTCCAAGGGTAAAGAATGAGGCTGGATTGAGTCAACCTAGAAGGCAACCTACGCTGCCCACCTATCAGCCAAACTTTTGAGGTATATGATGGTATATCAAAAAAAAGTTTGCGTCTTTTCTGAATGCACTTACTTGGGCTCTTTGGCTGCGTGAGACCCAGTGCGCGCAAACCCCTACCATCGACCAGGTGTGTCCAGGCATAGATTTTGCGACTTCGATGGCGCAGTAGTCGATAGGAAGCATAGTTTAGAGTACCGTCCATTTAAGCAGATTCTGCGGGGAAGATTTTGAGCTGCGGTTTGGGAGATATATGCACTGTATGTAGGTGTTTGATTAAAGACATCAACAACTGTCCAACATGGGGTGCGCAAGGTGACTCCAGAGCCGGAATACACTCGATCATTTTTCCAGAGGTGTGATCAAGATAGGAATGCAGCTTTGTCCATGTAAGAGCCATGGGTAAGGTTTGCCAGAGCTGGCATACAACAGCTGTGACAAAATATAGATACTAAGCAGCTGTCGGGTTTCCAACATCTGTTGTGTCCTTCTGAAATTGGTTCACATGTTTAACGTGATGCTCGGAAGCAGCAATTTGAAGGCCACGTGGCCTAGAGAAAGCTATGTGCAAAAGGCTTGGAGCCATTATGTCTACGTTAAAGATCCGCCCCTCGACCAAAGGCGAGGCCTAATAGAATCCATAAGGAAGACCATTGCATGCGAATGTCCCTGCTCATTTCAATGCAAACAGCGCCTTTACGGCACTCCAGACGTGATACTTCAATTTGTTACAAGTATCATGAAGATCAGGCACTGCCTGTAGGGCGCAGTGCGGGCGGCCGCTCACCGGAGTAGGCGGAGGTGAAGTAACCTCGCATAATGTTAACAGAATAAGACTAGTGTTGTATTCTCGAGTCCTTCGGCCCTCGGGTGGATTGTCCTTCGGCTCACAATTCCGAGTCTCGGATATTTGATCGCCGTTCTGTGACAGTAGGGGGCGGTGCTGAAACCAATGGAGGGTCTGCGTAAGGCGAAGTAACTAAATCCTGCATTTTGCCTTGTCTTAGAAGAAAGTGAAGTACGGAACGAGTTGGATATGTCTTACTTTCAGCCTGTTAGCAAGGAAATTGTGTTGGAGCTTCGCCCCAGCACCCAACAATGAATCTAAAAAATCCTTTTACTGAAACAACCAAGTTTATCTTTATTCTTGGTGTCCGATTCGCGGCCTTGCGCGGTCTCGGTCTTGTAGTACGACTGATGTTGTTGGTAAACCCTAAGGTAATTCACTCTGAATGACTATGTATTACTATTTTAACACAAGAAGCCTTACGCCTTTTCATGCAAAATATTCATTCGTTGAGAAGTATTACGAAGTACATTTCCATCTTTGTAAGTTTCAGTGTATCAATACAATTAATGGATAGGATGAACCTGCATAAGCAGTAAGCTTTCTATTTGCAATGGAAGTATTCGCTGGCTATCAGTCTCTCAATTGTCATGTTGTTGTCTGTTTTGACAGGGCGCCGAATTTTCAGTCTCTTCAGGTTGGTTCCAAATCAATCCTCTATAACGCATAGCCCCAACTTGGTAGTCAGCAGTGAGTTTTGACTCCTAATGATGTTGGTTCTGGTATGTTGTTCAGAAGAGCTCCAAACCAACTCGCAAAATGATACCAGGCCTCCCATGCGCAGTCGCGACAGCGAGCTCATGTTGCACAGCCAATCTTACAATTTGACTAATCTGAGCATTGCTTGGAGGCTCCCATTCATTATATAAGACCCAGTCCTATCCTTCTTGTCATCCATCATACAGCATCAAGAAACCCACAGCATTCACTCAGTCTTCAAAGCAAATCATCATACTCACTCCTTTCAAAGATCTACAGTCTCTCAAATCTTCCAGCACTCTCGATATCAACACTCTTTCAACACTCGCACTCCTTTATCCAATCCAACGACAGCACTTCAGAACCAAGCAACTATGTACGCTATCAAAATGACATTCGCGCTCAGCGCACTCCTCCTCGCAGCTATCCCAAGCGTTCTCGCTGCCCCAGCCGCTACTTCTTCCGCTGCCAACCGAGCACCGGCGCCCACGGCGGCCACCTGTCCAGCAATGCCTGCGGCGATGCTGGCATGGAAGCTTCCTGCACAAGCTAATGTGGACGATGCCTGCGTTGCTGCCGACACAGAGACCTGTTCCAAGGACGAGACAATGACCCTCAAGTGCGATCAAGGCACGCATAAATGGGCTAAAGATCAAGCCTGCGGCCAAAAAGATGGCTACGACGAAGCTTGCCGCGCTTACTATCCTCGCTGCGTCGATGGCGTCAACTACCCTGGCGTTGTTATGTGCACTGGTTACAAAAATGGCGACCTCGCCAAGGACCTCGCTATATCTGCTGGCATCGTTGGCTATGACCCCTGGGCCGTTCCAACTGGTGTCGTCAGGCACTCCGCCGTCAGTGCTGTCAAACCAACTTCCTCCGCCGCCCATTAAACGGGATGGAAGATACCTGAATTTGTATGAAACGCATTGCACCGATTGTTTGGCTGGAGCAATGGACGGGCTTTGACGGCGGCTTTCTTGATCCATGAGTTGGGATTGAATTGTTTTGGGCTGCATTGTTGGGGTGATAGAAAAGCGGATGCAATTGAGGAACAGTTCATAAACTGTACTTTTAGTAGATCAAAAATCGAACCTAACAAGGCTAGAGAATAGAAGCCGACACTAAAATCTTTGCACACAGTATTATGTCTTTTTCAGCAACTTGATAAACCCTCATAAGTATTTTGCTTCAGTTCCGTAATATTCAGTCATAACTAATAACTTGTGAATTTATAAACAAATTTCTATATGCAAGCGGTAAGAAGTCGATGGAATCTTTGGTAATTACGGTGTTGATTGATCATAGTTAACCAAGTTGTTCCCGTATAACCATAAAAGAAAGCCCTTTCGAATGCTGTTCGACGCGTCTAGAAGTATCCAGCTTTCTTTTCCGGGTGGAGCCACTAGAGAACAACTTTGTGGCTATTGCTCTTGAAAAGTCCACAGGGGGAACCATATTGGTGATCCAGTATTCTGGTTTGCACAAATCGACAAGACTTTACGCGTACTTTCTTGAGACTGAGGATATCACGTTCGGTCGCCTTACATCTGCTGACCCTTTGTCAAGACTTGATAAGCTGTTTGCGTATAGGTTGCAATACGTTCTATTTGTGGGGAGTGATATGTAACTCCAGTCTTCAGAATGTGCAAGCAATGTTCTGTTGGTCCAGCTCCGCCTTCAGTACCTGCATAGACATGAAATCCGCGTTCCGACTTGGGTCTATTCTGCACCAATTTTGTACCAATTATTAAACTAATCTAATAATATAATTGAATTGTTCTGACCAATTTTTTAATTAATCTGAGATTCCTATTTACTAATTTCGCTTATTAATTTTAAATTGATTCGATTTAAGTTAATTAAATTATTCAGGATTTAAATTTTAAATTAATTTTTTAAAATTTAATTAATTTGATTTAAATCGGTTTATTTTAATTTAATTAAAAAATATAAAAAGAATTTTGTTAATATTAAAATATTTTATTATTTTTATTAAATATAAAAGAAGTTAATAATCGATCCGATTATTATATATATTTATTTTATTTGATTTTATATATATTAATTATTTTTAATAATTATATAACTTTTTATTTTATATATATTTATAATATTGTTTTCAATATATTTATTTTTATTTTTATATAATTAATTTGAATTAATTAATTTAATTATATTAATATTAAAAATATTAATAAAATTACTTTTCCCTTTTTTTTTTAATATATTAATTTATTTTATTCTTAATATTTTTTTCTTAATAAATTATATATTTAATTAAATTGAATATTTAATTTAATTAATTAAGTTTATTTATTATATTTATTTTTGTTTATTATTTTATTATTATTTTATTTATATAAAACGGTTTCTTTAAGTTTTTATAATATCGATTAATAATATAAA
>JAABUQ010001643.1_pt1 | contig 47261 bp, 51 predicted proteins | sample 5560001 | NCBI WGS metagenome assembly JAABUQ01 (sample SAMN10711888, study PRJNA513371) | rock metagenome | isolation source: Antarctica rocks | place: Antarctica: Victoria Land, Finger Mt nord | collected 2015-12-18
GCGTGGTGACGGCGTATATCCAGAACCAGCGCCAGTGACGGAAAGTCCATCAGCAAAGTCCATCAGCGACGTGGGAACCAAGGGAACGTTTTGCGGATATAACAAGGGAACGTTTTGCGGATATAATCTGTTAGAGGCTCCGGGCTTAAGCCCGGAGTGATTCACCTGACGCCATCAGCCGCATTCACCTCGGCGAGTTCGGGTGCTTTGCTTGGCTGTTGTCGTGGGTGAGCTATGACGTTGGGCCGCAGGGCGAAAGGCTCACATATACGCGGGTGGAAAATGAACACAGACCAGTCACTCGTCGATGAGCAAATTACGTATTACCGGGAGCGAGCTTCCGAGTACGACCAGTGGTTCCTACGGGAAGGACGTTACGACCGGGGGGAGGAGCATCGCCGGTTGTGGTTCCGGCAAGTGGCGCACGTCGAGGCAGCACTAGCCGAGCAGAAGCCGTGCGGGGACATCCTGGAGATGGCTTGCGGCACGGGTCTCTGGACGCAGCACCTCGTCGCCAATGCTACCTCCCTGACGGTCTTGGACGCCTCCCCAGAGGCCATCGCGATCAACAAATTGCGCGTCCACTGCGCGCGCGTCGACTACGTGACCGCCGACCTGTTTGCTTGGCGGCCTGAGAGGACTTACGACTTCGTGTTCTTCGGCTTTTGGCTCTCTCATGTGCCGCCGGAGCGTTTCGACGCCTTCTGGGGGCAGGTACGAGCAGCGCTGAGGCCCGGAGGGCGCGCATTCTTTGTGGACGGTCTGCTAAACCAAGATACGACAGCGACGAACCACAAGCGCATCGACCAGAGCGGGCAGGTAGAGCGCAAGCTAAACGACGGGCAGGTGTTCAGGATCGTGAAGGTCTTCTACGAGCCGCCGCAGTTGGAAGAGCGTCTCTCAGCGCTGGGCTGGCGTGGCTCTGTGCAGTCCACCGGTGACTACTTCCTCTACGGCTGCGTCACGCCAACCGACTGAGCAACCCAACACGCGCTTCAACCGACGCCACACGGCGCTGTTCTAAGTAAGTGCACAAAAGTAATTAGGTATTTCCTTGAAGCAATACAGACGGCGCAAGCCCATCAAATACCTGGAAACATATGCACCATTACTTATAGTAAACCTGGCGAGGTTGAGCAGAGTGTCTTGAAGTCGGCATACGCTTCGGGCGCAAGCCAGTGGTACTTCATTATCCGCCACAGCGCCTCAATCTTGTTCATGTGCGGGCAGTAAGGCGGCAAAAACAACAGGCGCAGGCCCTTCTGCCTCCACTCTGCCTGCTTTCCCCGCACTGCCTTCGCCCGATGCACGCTCGCATTGTCCAGCACCAATGTGGTGGGAACAGGTAGAGGCAGCAGAGTTTCCACGCTCTGGATCAGGTGCTGGGCCGTGAGCTTCTCTTGCGTTGGGAAACTGTGCAACTGACCTGCTCTGCTCATCAGGCCCAGCACATTCAGGCGACGCGAGTGCGCCTGCGCGGGCAAGCCAACCGTTTGGCCTTTCTTCTGCCACAAGTAAGGCACGACAGGCGAGAGGCAGAAGCCGCTTTCATCGCCATACCACACCTGGCCTCTGCCTGCCGCTTCCAGGCGGTGCAGGCGCGAGAGGGTGCGCTTCACGCGGGTCTGCTCTGGTTCAGGCGGGGCTTTAGGCGGAACACGGCGGGCGCGGCGGAAGGTAAAGCCCAGCCTGCGCAGGCAGCGTCTTACGGTGGCCCAGGCGACCGGCTTGTCTTTTTTTCAGGTGTGCCTGCACAACAGCCTTCAGAGCAGGCGTAGGATGGGTGAATAAGTCAAGCAGTTCGGCTTCCAGGTCAGCGTCAATTTTGCGGGGGCGTCCTGGCTTGGGAGCATCGGCAAGACCGTCCAGACCTTTGTTCTGCCAGGCATCCAGCCAGCCGCTGATGGTGTCGCGGTCGGCCCGCAAGATGCTTGCGAGTTGCTCGATAGGATAGCCGTCGGTGGACAGCAAGACGGCATGAGCACGTTGTCTTTGGCGCGCCGTGGCTCCGTGAAGATGGAGTAGTTCCAGGGCAGTGCGCTGCGGCTGGGTCAAAGCCAAGACGAATTTCATGTGGGTATTCTACCCGCAACTTAAATACCTGATTTCTTTTGTACACCTACTTAGCAGCGACGCTAAGAAGGAGGAGGATTGGGATCGCCATAGTCAGCGGAACGAGCCGATTCAGGTCGGTCTTGACCGGCCCCATCTCGAACTCCTCTTGTTGGCGCGTCACCTTATGCACGCGGCCAGATTCCGAGAGATGAAGAACAATCGGATGCAGGACAACCTGACAGACCCTGTTCTGCGGCAGTGGGCAGTGGTAGAGGCGCAGACTATGCTTACCGCAGACCGAGCCTCCGCCCTGGCTGTCCTGGCTGCCCCGATCTTTCGGGGCGAGCGGGATCAGCAATTGCGTCAGTTGGATTGGCTGCTGGACGGCCAAGAGCCGAAGATTGTCGTCTGCCGACACTGCTATTACCCTGTCGACAAAACTGACACATTCTTGGCTTTAGACGCTGAGAACAAGACCGAACGGCATGAGCGGTATCGCAACGATACACCGCGTTATTCCGCGCACGCTGTTTGCTATGAAGAGTGGCAGCACTCCAAAAGCAAACTGAGAGCGAAACCTGACGATCACTACTGGTCTCAGTATAAACCCGCATTGTGGGTTGACGTTGAGCGATACCGCTTAGCCTGGGCAATTGAGGAGGGCAGATCAGACCAAGCCTACTTCCTGCGACAAGCGGCAGAGGCTGCTAACTTGACGGGCCAGGCACAGTCCGCAATATGGGCACATCTCTGTTCAGAAGAAGCTGAGCGAGATGAAACTCAAAACGACCTAGTCGTGGGTTTATCTGTTGATGGGGCGGCTGTCCGCCTTGAAGTCCGTCCTGACAAGCAGACCGCTGTGGTTTCTTTCCGGCTTGCTCAGGTCTATCGTCCCGGAGATGGCCCAATGTTTTCCGACGTAGCCATTCCATCTGCCGTGATATGGCGCAGCATCATGACCGCAGGCTTAACCCAGATTTACGGGTGGGCCACGTCATTCGACTACGACAATCCCGCTTCAACCTTTGAAGCGGCCAGGGTCATACTGACGTTCGCCGTGACTGGCGACGACGTCGTGATCACCTTTGACTCGCGCTGCCCCCAGGGAAGCGAGTCGACATCCCTGCCTCTCGGCACACTGCGTACTGCGCTGGGGCAGGACGACTAATACCGACGGGGGCGGCGTAGCCGCTCCCACGCCCTGACGGGGAGAACCCGTCAAAAGGAAAAGACATGGAATTTACTCTCTCCGACCAGGACGGGCATACCGTCCGCATCGTCGTAGGCAACGGCAAAGTCCAGTTCAACCTCGCGGAACTCGACGACGTTATAGACGATCCGTATTGGCAGGATTCTTTCGCTACCTTTTCGTCTGCTCACCTGATTGAAGAAATTGGCAAGATGGTTGCAACGAACAACGGCAGGTACCTCGACATAGCCCTCCACGGGGACACTCATGTGACTATCTGCCGGGCCGAAGATCGGGACGACACTGTAAAACTCATTGTCGGTGCGCCGTTCCAAGATGGGGCAGTCATGAGTTTCCCCGTGACTGTGTTCCAGAACCTCCTGGACGGTGGTCCGTTCGCTCCAGGTTTTGAGAAGAAGGGCCACGACGAGACCTGACGGCAAGGTGCGCGCTGCGAATGGTAAGATAGTCGGGACGGGGGAGTCTTAGCCTACGCCAGTGTTGATAAGGATGGCGGCCCGGCTTGACACCAGCGACCGCCCCATGAACCCACAGCAATGCCCTCCACCGGTCCAGCACTAGGCAAGTGTCGCGCCGGAGCGGGAAGCCGTCCAGCGTCGGCTTCCCGTCCGGCATGAGGCTGGCAGCCATGAAGCGGAGCGCGGGGTCCACGTTGACCTCAGGCATATCCACGCACCCGACGCCCATGGTGTCCGCCCCCCACGAACAAGTTTGTGATCCCTGGCGCTTTGATCCGTATGACCGTCAATGAATGTGATTGGACACATCGTGGGCAAAGACCAGGCAGTATTGACAATTCTCTGTGATGCTAGGTAAAATGGCACCATGAGACCCCTATTACGGCTGCTCCATCCTCATATTAGGCAAATTTGGTATCCCAGTACCTTGATTGCCCACTAATTTCATTTACTAACTAACTGAATAGATCGAATTCCCTGCCATCACAAAAGTGATGGCGGGGTTTACTGCGTTTAGTTGCCTTTGAATTTAGGGCGAACAAATTTCAACGCTTATTGCATCTAATCCCACTGTTGAAAAAGTGAACGTGGCAACTTTTTCGATAAATCAAAACAGCCACAGGAGTAAGAAAAATGCCGGAAAAATCGGATCAGACCGTCTATGTGACCTACGCCAGGTGCACGACCAGCGGCCCAGGCCACCCCGACCCAATCGAGCAGCAGCAGGCGCTCCTACGCGACACGTCACTACCCATGGCGGCACCATCGTCGCCGAGTTCGAAGATCGGAATGCTAGCGGTGACGATCTGGATCGCCATGGGTTTCAAGACATGACGGATCGCTTGTCCGCGGGTGGTGTCGATGCGGTAATCGTCGCCGATCCGATCCATCTTGGTCGGGGCAACGCTTTTGCCGTCGCGGAGCAGCAGTTCAGTTCTCTCGGCGTCCGCGTCGAAGCCGCTTCAGGGGACTATACCGAGCCAGACTACCCAGTGTTCGGACTCCCGCAGCTTCTGGATTCGATGTGGGTGCATCGATCACGTGCAATGACCAAGGCGAAATTGACCCAAATGGCTGCCGATGGCTATTTTACTGGTGGCAAGGTCCCGTTCGGCCTCCGGGCTGAGGCGATTCCTGGAGTCTATCCGAATTATAGCAAACCACCGAAGCGGCTGGTGCCCGATGATACGGTCGTACCTGTCATCCGTGACGCTTTCGATGTATATATCAAGCTGAGTTTAGTGCGCGCCACCCAAGATTTCCTGCACGAGGTGACGGCAGAGACCTGGAGCCTTTCCCGCCCCCGACGCTTTCTGAGCAATCCCGTCTACGAGCCAATCGTAGGCATGGAAACTTTTCAGGAAGTACAGCGGCTGTTCGCGGACAAGGTCACCAAAAAAAGTCGAAACACCTGAAGCTGGAACACGGCGGAACCAGGACCTCCTGTGGTCCTGGTTCATCACTGCAGATTTTGGGCGAGGCACGTCGGAACCGCCCAAAACCATCTCTAGTCCACCTGAGCGCGCAGCGATCCAAACGAGCGGCCTCGACGTCTAAAAAAACTTCATTTTTTTTCGGGCCGCAGGAGAAGTTTCGCACTATCATCCGCCTGTCCTCAACATGAGGCAGCGGAGATACGGATGTTTGATCGAGATGAGCAGGTCCGGGATGAAAACACTATTACTGGAACCGTCGAGTTCTGCGGTGACCAATCCGTAGGAGACCCATGGCAGCGCCTATTCGAGGTCTGTCTCGAGTACCAAGAGATCGCCCGGCAGCGAGCCGCTGCATTGACGGTGGCAACCATATAGACCGAGTACCCCATGGCATTCCGCAGCGGGGCGCAAGAAAGGAAATCAAGATGCAAAGACCAGAGAACGAGACCGCCGTCATGCTGGCGCGGGTCTCGACAATGTTCCAGGCCGTTCAAGGTACCTCCCTAGACAGTCAGGTGGATGACTTCCATGCACTTGTGGAGCGTAAGAAGTGGAGAGTTCACCAAGTTTATCGCGAGGATGGAGTCAGCGGCGGGCTGTACTCGACCCGGACGGCACTCCAGGGTGCCCTTGCGGACATCGAGGAAGGTCGGGCAACCGTGTTCGTCACCCACGCCATCGACAGGTCCGCTCGGGAATCTCGAATCCTCAACGACATTCGGCAGCGCGTCCTCGACGCGGGGGGACGGTATGTCCTGGCGAACGGTATGGAATTCGGCGATAGCCCCGAGGAAGACTTGATGTTCGGCACGTTCGCGAACATGGCCCAGTTTGAAAAGGCAAATATCCGCCGCCGAACAGTAAGAGGACGCATCGACAGGGCCAAAGAAGGTAAGCAGCCCAGTCGTACATGGTCGCCGTATGGCTACCATGTGGTTACCAAGGCCGACGTGCTGCTTGGCCGCTACCCTGCCCATCTGCTTGGGACCTACCAAATTATTGCGGAGAAGGCGCAGTGGGCGAAAGATGCCTACTACCGGTTCGCAGGGGGCAAGTCCATGCGGGACATTCAGCGTTGGTTGCGTGCGAACAATGTGCTGTCGCCCGAAGGTTTGCCCGAGTGGTCGGTCTCCTCCATCCGAAGATTGCTAAGTCATCCCGTTTATAAGGGGAAGCCTGTTTTCGGGAGGACGAAGCGCAAAGTTAATGAGGCGCGAGTTGGGCGGATCGGCGGCAACGGCAAACTTCTTAAACGCGTCGACTACGCTGAACTCCGCCCGGAAGAGGATTGGATCGTTCTAGAGGCTGAGGCGCTTGTCCCGGATGAAATTTGGGATGAATGTCAGCGTCGCCTTGAAGTCAACAAGAGCGAGCGCGGGGGCAACCCAAAGCGTAAATATATGCTGGCTGGCATGGTTGTATGCCCAATGTGCGGGAAAGTGACGGGCGGCCAGACGAGTAACAACAAGAACCGCAGCCGATGCTACAGGTGCGTCGGGTGCAAGTGGTCTGCCAACGCGACGCACGCGGAGTTGTTCACCGCCCACGCGGTGATCACCGTAGCTGAACGTCCAGAATTGGTCGCGTCTGCGCTACGTTCCTACAACGCCAAGCACGCCTCAGGTGTCGACGAGACCGCAGAGCCTCGGCTAGGAGAAGAACTGGCCCGGATGGAGAAGAAGCAGAACGCCGCGCTCGAAGCCGAATTGGAGGCCCGGATGGACGATCCGTCACCGGAGCGCGACGCCAGGGTCAACGTCTGCCGCGAGAAGCAGCGCGAGATCACGGCCAAGGCCGAGGAAATCCGGGTGCGGCTCACCGCTGTGCAGGATGTGGGGAAAAAGCACCACGAGATGCTGTCTGACGCCCAGAAGATCGCCACCGCCGTCGCCAGTGTCCGGGAGGCCCTGGAGTCCGAACACCTGGCTCCCGTCGAGAAGAATGAGATTCTATCCGCCGTCGTTGCCGCCGTCAAGCCAAATGAGGACCGCACGCATATCGTGCTAGTGCTGCGGCCTTTTTTTTGTGGCGTTCCATCGGAAACTGTACCGCAAATCTTAATGCGTGTCATCATGCTTTCTCCCCCATGAAGTTGGCGTGAATGGCCGCCCCGATGTTTATTGTACCTTCCAGACGGGGCCGGCAGCAGACTTTGCGCGGCTGCCGGGCAGCCTGCCCGTTTTGGGTATAACCTGCTAAATCCAGCAAGCAAAAAGACGCTTGCGCGGAATGCTGGACTGGAACTTTTATGTCATACGAACCACAAGCCCAGAACGAGCCGCTCCCTTCGCCCATCCCCATTGACAGCGTAGAAGACTATGCCCAGAACATTGTAGACACCGTGCGCGAATCGATCCTGGTGCTGGACCAGAACTTGCGCGTCGTTTCCGCCAACCGCTCCTTCTACCGCACCTTTCAAGTAACGGCCCCCGATACAGAAGGACGGCTGGTCTACGCCCTGGGCGACGGACAATGGGACATCCCCGAACTGAGGCGGCTGCTGGAAATTGTGCTGCCTGAGCACGCCTCCTTTGACGACTTTGAAGTCTCGCACCGGTTTGAGAGCATCGGCAAGAAGGTTGTGCTTCTGAACGCGCGTACCATCCTCCGACCCGGCAACAACAGTCAGTTGATCCTGCTCGCCATTGAGGACGTAACGGAACGTAGGGCTGCCGAAAGAACGCTCCGCACCGCTTATGAGCGAGAAACACGGATTGTCGATGCCTCCAGCGTCCGCTGATGGTGGAAATGCCCGAAGATGCCTTTCCCGGCCTCGGTGTCGGCATGCTGTACCAGGCTGTCTCCAAGGACGCAGAAAGGGTCGGCGGCGACTTCTTCGACGCCTTCGCTTTGGCCGACGGGCGCACGGCGTTCTTTTTGGGCGACGTGACGGGGCATGGCCTGCCCGCCGCCGCCCGCGCGACCGAAGTCAAGGACGTGCTGCGGGCGTTTCTGCGCCTGTATCCCTTCTACGCCGCGGTGACCCTCACACGGCTCAACGACTACCTTTGTGACGCCCAGACGCTTGACGACCGCGCCGAAGATACCATCCTCGGACTCAGCCTGGTAATCGTGAATCTAAAGGCGCGTGAGGCAATCTTCGCCTGGGCCGGCATTGAGCCGCCGCTGCTCTTGAAAGCGGACGGCGCGATTGAGCCGCTTGCGGGTGGCGGCACCCTGCTGGGGGTCGTTCCTCACGCCACATTCGCCGAGGTCACGGTTGCGCTTCAGCCCGGCGACTCATTCCTCCTGCACACCGACGGGATGAGCGAGGCGAGGCAGGACGGTGAGTTCTTCGGCCAGGAGGGTATCATGGAGATCGCCCAAGCCGCCCGCACCGCCCCGACAGCGCGTGGGGCCGCCCAAGCCATTCTTCAGGCGGCGAAGGCCTACGCAAACGGGAACCTGCACGATGACGCCTGCCTCGTGCTTGTCAGATGTCTGTGATGCGTGTTGTGGATGCCGACAAGTCCGGCATTGTCGGCCTCGTCTCTGGCTCCAAGCTGCAAGCCTTTACTCCTCACCGCGCCGCACAGCCTGCACAAAGGCGCGCATCTTCGCCGGGTCTTTGACACCGGGCGCGCTTTCCACGCCCACGGTCACATCCACGGCATAGGGGCGCACGCGCGCGACCGCCTGCCCGACATTGGCCGGCGTCAGGCCACCCGCGAGGTGCAGTTTTTTGCCGTATTGATGCACTTCCCGCGCCAGTTCCCACCCATACGTGTCCGTGTCTGCATAGCCGCGCGTATGCGCCATGTTGATATTGACCAAGTACGCCTGCACTGTTCCGTTGAAGTGGGCGATAGAGCGCAGGCCGCTTTCACCGCCCACATGAAACGCTTTGATTTTGCGCCCCATGTCCCAGTTTTCACGGATAATATCCGTCCACAGATTGTCCTGGTAATACTGCACCTGGTGAAACACGCTGAGTAAACTGCGCCCATACGTGCGCCAGCGAAAGTCGGTCGGCGCCCATACGTGCGCCAGCGAAAGTCGGTCGTCCGGTCAAAGACCCCAATCAGCCCGATATGGGACGGGAGGCGCGATGCAATCATGCAAAAGTCATCGGGGTCAACCACGCGCGGGCTGTTTTCGTCGCACACAAACCCCAGCATATCCGCTCCGGCCTCCACCGCTTCCGCCCAGGTTGTCACGCCGCAAATCTTCACCCGTGTCATCGTGCTTGTGTCTGTCTTAGGTCGGCTAGTTGTCTGTGAACGAGGACTTACAACTCACTAAGGGCAGCAATCCATTGGTTAGGGAAGTAGTCAGCTGGCTTGAATACAAGGCCGATATTCTTGCCAGCCGGAAGAGGCTCCAATTGGAAGATTTCTGAGTTCCATTTGGCGGCAGCAACAGAAGGATATATCTTGAATTGACCACCCGAGTCCCAGTACCAGTCAAACAGCTTCCCTTGAGCGTCATAGCCTCTCAACGATTTGCAATCGGTGGTGCCACCTCCTTTTACCGCCTTTTGCGGGACTTCGCATCCTACCAATTGGGACGTGCTCACGACATGAAGCGGGAACCAATACAGTTGATATTTTCCCTTCAAGTTGTAGGATAGAAAAACTAATGAACTGTTGGCAACATCAATTGTTCCTTGCGGCGATTGGGCGGCATCCAGATGCGTTTCCCTAAAGCGATCCAACAGTCCTTTTCCTGCATCTAAGCTTCTTGTCTTGAGGTTGTCTCTTGTAATTCCGCGTTTGTTCAAATAAGCCCAGGTTGCAGCAGGGGCATTTGACTCTTCAATATAAACTCGATTTTTCTCTGCTATGTCGTCTAGGTCTGCTTTCATCTTGCATGACAGGCCAAACTTTACTGCTTCTTGTTGTGTGGTTGTCAGCAAGACATCAAACTTGCCCTTTTTGCCGGTCGCGATGCCGCCAAGCGCGAGAGCTAAAGAAACCTCAAATTGAAAACCACCGGGCAGAGTCTTGCCCTCTAGGCCCGGCAAACTGCCTGTTCCATCTTGAAAAGTGCTCAAAATAAGGCGCAGGCGCTCGAACTCCTGTGGTGTTGGGGGACGGTCTATAAATGCAATTGACATTATGCTCTTTGTTGGTGTGCCAGTTCAGCAGGCAACTCTACTTCATCTTTGAGAAGAACATCAGTGCTGACACCGAACAAGAGGGCCACATTCAGAACCAGTTCGGCAGTCGGTGTTTTTTTGCCTGTCTCCAGCTCACTGAGGTAGCCATGAGAGGCTTGCCCAAGAGCCTGTGCAAGCTCTTTAAGTGTAAGGGAATTAGTTGTACGGAGAAGGTGAAGTTTCTCACCAAATCTTCTGATCGTAGGTCTTGACAAGGATGGGCCTTTATGGTAGAATGTCTCTATTAGCGACATTCTATGCGTAAGGTAAGTGAGGTTTACAATGCCAAAGAGCAACACCGCAATGATTAACAGTCCCATCAAGTGGGTGGGCGGCAAGTCTAGGCTCCGCAAACAGATCATTGGACTGCTGCCTCAACATACCTGCTACCTGGAGCTGTTCTCAGGTGCCGCTTGGGTGTTGTTTGGAAAGCCGCCAAGTCCTGTTGAAGTTCTCAACGATATTGATGAAGATTTGATTAACTTCTTCCGTGTCGTTCGGCATCGCCCTGAAGACTTAATTCAATCCTTTGACCTGGAACTTGTGGCACGTGCTGAGTTCGAGCGTTTGGCCGCACTTGACCCTATTACTTTGGATGAAATTGAGCGAGCACATCGTTTTTACTATCTTATCATGGCAGGATGGGGTGGCGAACTCAATTATCCTCGCTTTCAAACGAGCATTACTGACGGTGGTGGTGGAAACAGATTGATCGGTGCGCTTAATACTTTGCGACAGCGTATCCAGCCTGTTCATGAGCGCTTGCGGAACGTTATCGTTGAGCGTTTAGACTGGCGGGCCTGTATTGACCGCTATGACCGTGAGGGTACTGTAATGTACGTTGATCCGCCTTACCCTAATAACGGATGTAACTACGCGCATAATATGCGCTCTTGGGAAGAACATCGAGAATTGGCGGCTCGGTTGAACGAGGCGCGATGCCGCTGGATTTATTCTTCTTATGACTCGCCCGATATACGCGACCTGTTTGCCATGCACCACATTAAATCAGTTCATTCTGTCTCGGGCATGGCTGACAAAAAATGTGGAGCCACGCGGGTCATAAATCAGGAAGTCTTAATTACCAACTTTGATCTGCCTCCCCAGGCAATGGCCCCAGAAGCACACCCAACGCGCCCTGCCATAACTCAACCGAGTCTTGGCATGGAAGCAGGCAATACAGCAGACCGCTAGCGTCAAATCCCTCCTGTTGTTCAATCTCCGACAGGGATATTCCTGCCGCTCTTGATTTGGCGCAATGCCTGCAATCTGAGTACTTCGTCGCCCCTGCACTTCTTCCTGCAACCCCGCGTGCCCCCCAAACGGTTCCCAAGCGGGCCTGCTTGAAACCCGGCCAAACCGCGTATAATAACCCTATGATTACGCCCGATACGCTGCGCGCCGTTCCGCTGCTGGCCCTGCTGCCCGGTGATGCCCTTGCAGAAACCGCCGCCGTTGTCGCCGACATGCACCTGGTGCCGGGCGAATGGCTGGTGCGGGAAGGCGAAACCCCCGCTTTTTACGTGCTGCTGTCCGGCGATCTGGAAGTCACCAAGCGCGTGGCCGGGGCCGATCAAGTCCTCAGCCATTACCATGCCGGAGACTTCTTCGGCGAGGTGCCCCTGCTGCTTGGCTCCCCCGCCGTCGCCAATGTACGCGCAATCGGGGAAGCCCACATTCTGCGTTTGGACGCCGCCGACTTCCACAACCTGCTGGTTAAATCCGACAAGCTTGCCGCGCGCATCGTCCAGACCATGACCCAGCGCGTCATCAATTTGCAGCGCGTGTCCGTGGAAACCCCCATTCCACGCACCTTGATTGTCGGCCATCCCGCTGATTTAGAATGCTACGACCTGCGCCAGTTTCTCTCCGGCAACCGCCAGGACTTCCAGTGGCTGGACCCTGATAATCCCCTCGCCGCCGCTTTGATCCCGGAAGATTTGCGGCAGGGAGAGTACCCTGCCGTTGTTCTGCCCGACGGGGATGTGCTGCGCATCCCCAGCAAGCGCGACCTCGCGCAAAAGCTCGGCCTGCAAATCACGCCTGAAAAACCGCTGTACGATGTCGTCATTATCGGCGGCGGGCCAGCCGGCCTCGCCGCCGCCGTGTATGGCGCGTCCGAGGGCCTGCGCACCCTTCTGGTGGAACGAGAAGCGCCGGGCGGTCAGGCCGCGACATCCTCGCGCATTGAAAACTACCTCGGCTTCCCCACAGGCCTTTCGGGGGCGGATTTGGGCGAGCGCGCTTTGCAGCAGGCGCAGCGCTTTGGCACCGAGATTGTCGTCACCCGCTCAGCCGTTTCCATTCAAGGCGAATGCGCCCAGGCCCAGGTGGTTCTCGACGGCGGCCAGGCCGTGGATGCCCGCTCCGTTGTCCTCGCGACCGGCGTCGCCTGGCGCTCGCTGGGCGTGCCGGGCGCGGCGGATTTAGTCGGCAAAGGCATTTACTACGGCGCCGCCCGAACCGAAGCCTTGGGCGTGCGCGGCAAGGACGTTTATCTCATCGGCGGCGGCAATTCGGCGGGCCAGGCGGCCATGTTCTTCGCCGACTACGCCCAGCGCGTCACCCTGCTCATTCGGGCAGCAGCGATTGAAGCGGGCATGTCGCAATATCTGATAGATCAAATCCGCACCAAAGCCAACCTTTTTGTGCGTCTCAATACAAGTGTCACCGCCGTGCATGGGGATGCCCATCTGGAAGCCATCTCCGTCTGCGATTCTGTGTCCGGCTTGGACGAGCGTTTAGACACCGACTCTGTGTTTGTCTTTATCGGGGCCGATGCCGAGACCCATTGGCTCCCCGATACGATTGCCTCCGATGACCGGGGCTATCTTCTCACCGGCCTTGATGCGCGCCTGTCCGGCAAATGGACTCTTGACCGCGACCCCTACCTTTTGGAAACCAGCGTGCCGGGCGTCTTCGCCGCCGGCGATGTGCGTCATGGCTCCATCAAACGCGTCGCCAGCGGCGTGGGCGAGGGCAGCATGGCGATTGCCTTTATCCACCAATACCTGGCCCTTGCGGAGCATCCCGTCCCGCCCGCCGCCGAGCCGCCCGCCTATCCTGCCGAGTAGAAATCTCTCGCCCCGCAGTTCCCGCACTTAGAAGCAGCCTTCACCCGCCTTCCTGGTGGCATTGCGCACGCTTTCCCACGGATGATCCACGGCGTACCGAGCGCGTTGCGACGACGGACGGATTTGTTCCATCGTCGGTACGCCGCTGCAGCGAGGGAGCAAAGCGTTGACAACGCCTACGCAATCCCTGCGCTTGCCCACGGCCCCAGCAGGTCGCCGACAGCGCGGGTGATGTCCTGCGCGCGCATCAATGTTTCGCCGACCAAAATCGCGTGCGCGCCCGCCTGCAAAACAGCGTCTAGATCGGCGCGTGTTTTGATGCCGCTTTCCGCGACCAAAGTCACCGGGGAGGGGACGAGTGCCGCTAGGCGCACTGTGGTTTCCAAATCGGTGGTGAACGTGCTCAGGCTGCGGTTGTTGATGCCGATCAAGGCCGCGTTCGCTGCTAGGGCGGTGTGCATCTCAGGTTCGGTGTGGACTTCAATCAAGGCGGCCATGCCCAGCGAATGGGCCAGGCCGGCGTAGTCGGCGATCTGTGCGGGCGACAGGGCGGAGACGATGAGAAGAACGGCGTCTGCGCCCCGAGCGCGCGCTTCGTAGATTTGGTAGTCGTCCACCACGAAATCTTTGCGCAGGACGGGCAAATTGACGCTGCTGCGGGCCTGCGCAAGAAAGGCGTCGCTGCCCTGGAAAAAGCGCTCGTCGGTGAGCACGGACAGGCAGTCCGCGCCGCCATCGGCGTAGGCGCGGGCGATTTCGGCAGGGTGGAAGTCCGCGCGGATGATGCCTGCCGACGGCGAGGCTTTTTTGATTTCGGCGATCAGCGCCAATCTGCCCCGGCGCGGGGCGTGGAGGGCACGCAGAAAATCGCGCGGCGGGGGCCTGTCCTGCGCGCGCCGCTGCATCTCGGCGGGGGGAATGTGGACGCGGCGCACGGCGAGTTCGCCGTGTTTGTGCTCCAAGATGGTGTCTAAAATGGCAGTGTCAGGCATGGGAAAACTCTCGGTCAGGCATGGGAAAACTCTTGGAGACGGGTGAGCGTCTGGAGGGCCGCGCCGGTGTCAATGGTCTCAGCGGCAAGCGCCAAGCCGTGGGGCAGGGTATCGCACACGCCGCCCGCGAGGAAGACACCGGCGGCGTTTAACAAAACGATGTCGCGGCGCGGGCCACGGTCATCGCCGCGCAGAACGCCGAGCAGAATATGGGCGTTTGCGTCTGGCGTGTCGCCGCCCGCAAGGTCGGCGATAGTGGCGCGCTTCAGCCCCAAATCGCGCTCGGCATCTAATAAATAAGAGTGCACTTCGCCATTGGCAAGTTCGCTGATATGGGTCTCGCCCAATGTGGAGAGTTCGTCCAGGCCATCCAGGCCGTGCACCAGCAGAGCGCGGCGGCTTCCCAGACGGTGCAGGACATGGGCCAATGTGCCGCAGATTTGCGGGTCGTACACGCCGATGAGCTGCACGCTTGCGCCCGCCGGGTTGGTGAGCGGGCCAAGCAGATTGAAGATGGTGCGAATGCCGATTTCGCGGCGCGGCGCGGCGGCATAGCGGAACGAAGGGTGCATGGCCGGGGCGAACAGAAAGCCGATGCCGACCTGCTCCACGCACGCGCCGACGCGGGCGGGCGGCAGGTCCAATCGGACGCCCAGGCTCTCCAGAACATCCGCGCTGCCGCATTTGGAGGTGGCGGCGCGGTTGCCGTGCTTGGCGACAGCCAGCCGTCCTTCCCCGGCGACCACAAGCGCGGCGGCGGTGGAGATATTAAATGTCTTGAGCGCATCGCCGCCGGTTCCGCACGTATCCACGACGACTTTCCGGGTCACAACGGGAATCGGCACGGCGTATTCGCGCATGACCCGCGCAAAGCCCGTGATCTCGTCCACGGTCTCGCCCTTCATGCGCAGGGCCACGGCGAGGGCGGCGATCTGCGCGGGCGTCGCCTCGCCCTCCATGATCTGGGTCATGGCGGAGGCCGCCTCGGCTTCGCTCAAAGATTGCCCGTCCATCAAACGCTGCAAAGTCGGTTTCATGAAGCCATCCAGCTCCTGTTATGAACTCATCAAGCCTCTAATGAGGGCGGCGCGCTCAGGCTCGCCCTGCGCGTCCAACAGTTCGGCATCCAGGCGCAATTGACCGGCCATCGGCGGCTCCGTGCCTGCGCGCACATCGTCCTGCAATGTCGCGAGTGTCGTGCTGTTGACGCTGGCTTCCAGGGGCGGCTCGGACGGCAGGTTCTGGTAAAAGAATGCCTCAACAGGCTCCGGCAGCTCTTCGCGCCTGCCGTCGTCATGCAGCAGATGCAGGGTCAAGACGCGGGCATCAATGGAGACGGGGTGGACATCCGGCCTGCCGAAGCGCCACCGGTAGGCATTGAGGAAGCGGCGCAGCAGCTCATTGCCGGTCGCGAGGGCATGGGCGCGCACGGCGTCTGCGTCAGGCATGCCGTCTACGTCGCGCTGCTGCACCAGCCGCAGGGTCTTGCCGGTCCACCACGCCCAGTCGCCGAAGATGCCCTGCCCGTCGGTCTCGTCGCTCAGGGACGGCGGGAACCACAAGACGCAGTCCAGGCCGTTGAGATGGCAGGTCAGCGGCTCTACATTGGGGCCAATGGCGCAAAAGTCCAGCGTGTAGGGCAGATGGATAAGAGCATCGGCGATGAGTTTCACAGGGGCAGGCTTTCTAGTGGAGACTAGGGAGTTTGGTGTGTGCTTAGAGTATACCTAAGTGGCGTGTGGGTGGAGGTCATCTGCATACAACCTGTGTTCCTGTCGCTCGGTTCGCGTTGCCCGCCAATCGCACAAACCAAATCAGGTACAATCCGTGCGAAAGGCTAACCCACCATGTCCGCACAAGCGCATTTCTTCTGCACGCCCGAAGAATACCTGGAGCGTGAACGTGCCGCTCCCCACAAAAGCGAGTACTACGCGGGCGAAATCTTCGCCATGGCTGGGGCCAGCCTAACCCACAACTTGCTTGTGGCGAGCATGATTGCCGCCCTCGGCGCTCGTTTGCGCGGGATGCCCTGCGCGACATTCGCCAGCGACCTGCGCATAGAATGCGGCCCTTCCAGGTTGTTCTGCTACCCGGATGTGTCTGTCATCTGCGGCTCGCTCCAATACCGAGACGCGCACCAAGATGTGGTCACCAACCCAGCCCTGATTGTGGAAGTGCTGTCCGCGTCTACGGAAGGCTATGACCGGGGCGCGAAGTTCGCTCAGTACCGCCGCCTGGCCTCGCTGCGCGAATACGTGCTGGTGTCGCAGGACGAGGCCCGCATGGAGGTCTTCACGCGTGGCGGCGATGGACGCTGGGCACTGACAGAAGCGGTTGGGCCGGATGCCATCTGCCCGCTGGCAAGCCTGGACATCGCGTTGCCACTGTCGGAAGTGTATGAGCGCGTTGAGCTGCCGCGCGCAGGCCGCGTCATAGAACAGGCATCTCCGGCGCAATCGGCTGATTGAACGCATGGGCCGTGCCGTCTTCGGTGACAAAGACAATGTTTTCCAAACGCACGCCGAACTTGCCGGGCAGATAAATGCCCGGCTCAATGGAAAAGCAGTTGCCGGGCAGCAATTTGCCCCGATTGCCCGCGACAATAAACGGCGTCTCATGGTCGTCCAGCCCGATGCCGTGCCCCGTCCGGTGGATAAAGAACTCGCCGTACCCGGCATCGGTGATGACGCGCCGGGCGGCGGCGTCCACATCGTGCGCGCTTGCGCCGGGACGCACGGCCTCAAACGCCGCTGCCTGCGCCTGATAAACGATGTCGTACACGCGCCGGGCCTCGTCGGACGCACTGCCGACCGCGACCGTGCGCGTGATGTCGCCATGGTAGCCGTCCAGCTGCGCCCCGAAGTCCAGCACGACAACGTCGCCCGTTTGGAGCTTAGACTTGCCGGTATGGTGGTGCGGGCTGGCTCCATTCGCGCCTGTCGCCACGATTGCGTCAAACGATGCTTCCGCACCCAGGCGGGCCAGGCTGTTCTGGACAGCGGCGGCGACATCGCGCTCGGTCGCGCCGGGTGTGCAGGCGGCATAGGCGGGCGCGATCAGGGCATCGGTGGCATCGGCGGCGTGCTGCATCGCGGCCAGCTCATGGGTGTCTTTAACGGCGCGCAGGGGGCCAAAGACCGGCGAGGCCAATTTCAGCAGCGTGGTCGGCATCAGCGCCTGCATCGCCAGCGAAAAGCGCGCGGGCATGTCATCATCTAAGCCGAGTATCCCAATGTCCAATGTCAGGTCGGTGCAAATGTCGCGCAGCAATGTCTGCCAGCCCTGCATATCGTCCCACACGCGCACATCGGCGATGCCTGCGAGGTTCGCTCGTACCTGCGCGGCATTCAGGGCAGGCGTGACAAACAGCCACGGCTGGTCATCGGGGATAATCAGTGCCAAGAGGCGCTCGTGCCCGGTCTCGGAAAAGCCCGACAGGTAGCGCATCGCCGCGCCGGGCGTGAGGATCAGCGTGTCCAGTCCGTGCTCGTGCATTGCGGTGCGCACGCGGGAGAGCCGTTTGTCATACAGGTTCATGGGGATGTAAGCCAGAGGGTGATCATTGGTTCAGGAAGTTGCGCAGCATCTGCTTGCCGTGGGTGGTCAGCACGCTTTCCGGGTGGAACTGCACGCCTTCCAGCGGCCAGTCCTTGTGGCGCAGGCCCATAATCTCGCCGTCGTCCGTTTCGGCAGTGATGGCAAGACTGTCGGGCAGCGAGCCGCGTTCCACGATCAGGGAGTGATACCGTGTTGCTTCCAGCGGCGATGGCAGCCCGACAAAGACGCCCGCGCCGTTGTGCGTGATGGAGCTTGTCTTGCCGTGCATCAAGTGTTCCGCCCGGACCACCCGCCCGCCCAGGGCCTGCCCGATGGCCTGCTGCCCCAGGCAGACGCCGAAGATGGGAATACGCGGCCCGAACACACGGATGACTTCCAGCGTGATACCCGCATCGTCAGGCGTGCCGGGGCCGGGGGACAATAACATCTTGTCCGGGGCCATCTGCTCTATCTCGTCTAAAGACACGGCATCGTTGCGGCGCACGTCAAGCGTCGCCCCCATCTCGCCCAGATACTGCACCAGATTGTAGGTGAACGAGTCGTAGTTGTCTATGACTAATATCATAGTAGAGCCTCTTCTATCACGATGCGAATAGCCTGCGTCATGGCGCTGAGTGGCAGCGAAGGCAGATGCACTTTGTTCTCCGCAACTGCCTGCTCGCATGACAGCGGCAGGTGGATAAACCCGCACCGGCCTGTCATGCCCTGCGTTTGCATAAAGCGCCGCGTTTGGTATAGCACATGGTTGCACAGATACGCGCCCGCATAGCCGTGCGCCCGTGCCGGAATGAATATGCGTTCTCCTATGGCAGCCGCGATACGCTCTATATCCATGGTGGCGAAGTAGGCATCTGGGCCGCCCTCCACAATGGCTGCCTGCGGACGATTGGGCACAAGAGGCTGGCCCGGCAGCCACGCTTCAGCCACGCGCAGGTTGACGGCGAACCGTTCTACGTCCAGGCAGGATGTGCCCGCCGCCAGGCCAAGCGACAGTACCAAGTCAGGGTTTAGCTCTGCCAGCGCTGCCTGCACGCGCTCCGTGTCCTGTCCAAACACCACGGGCAGGACAAGGCTGGTCACGCAGGCCCCGCCGATAGTCTCGCCGTCCAACGCTTCCACTATCTGCTGCGACGGGTTCATTTGGCTGTCCCCGAATGGCAGAAAGCCGGTGAGTAGTACGTGCTTGGGCATCGGCTAGTCCAGTCCCGCTTCGGCCCACTCCACCGCACGGGTCAGCGCGCGCATTTTTGCCAGTGTTTCCCGATACTCGTATTCAGGCACCGAGTCCGCGACCACGCCGCCCGCGGCCTGCACATAGATGGTGTCGCCTTTCACCAGGGCCGTGCGGATAGTGATCGCCGAGTCCATGTCGCCGTTGAACGAAAAGTACCCGATGCCGCCGCCATAGTGGCCCCGGCGCGTCGGCTCCAGCTCTTCAATAATCTGCATGGTGCGCACTTTAGGCGCGCCGGTCAGCGTGCCGGCGGGGAACGACGCCCGCAGCACGTCAAACTGGTCCAGGCCCTCGCGCAGCTGGCCCTGCACTTCCGAGACGATGTGCATGACATGGGAGTACTTTTCAATCACCATCAGCTCAGTGACCCTGACTGTGCCATACTCGGCGATGCGCCCGATGTCGTTGCGCGCCAAATCCACCAGCATGATATGCTCGGCCCGCTCTTTAGCATCGGACAGCAAGTCCTGGGCAATGGCCTCGTCCTCCTGCGGGGTTGCGCCGCGCCCGTGTCGCGAGCCGGCAATAGGCCGAATGGTGACTAATTTGTCCTGCTCGCTGACCAAGACTTCGGGCGATGCGCCCACCAGCTTGGTTTCGCCGAAGTCCAGATAAAACATATAGGGCGAGGGGTTGATGGAGCGCAGGGCGCGGTACACGTCAAACGGGTCTGCATGCAGCGTCTTGGACAGGCGCTGCCCGATCTGCGCCTGAAACGTATCCCCCGCCGCGATATACTCTTTGGCCTTCAGCACGGCGGCTTTGTAGTTTTCCTCCGTGCGGTTCGGCATAAACTCGTCCTGCGCCGCGCTTGTTGCTGCCAAATGAGCAGGGAGAGGGATACTGAGCCGGGCGAGCAGGTCGTCGATCTTGCGGGCCGCGAGGTCGTAGGCAGCATTGGGGTCAGCACCCGGCGCGACATGGGCATTGCACAAGGCCAGCATTTTGTGCTTGACATGGTCAAACACGAGCAACGCATCGGTGAACAAGAACAGGCAGTCGTCCAGGCCCAGGTCGTCGGCGGCAAGCATGGGCAGCTTCTCAAAGAAGCGCACGAGGTCGTAGCCGATCATGCCGACCGCCCCGCCGACAAAGCGCGGCAAGCCCGGCGCGGGCACATAGTGGTAGCGGGCCAGCAAAGACTTCAGGACATGCAGCGGGTCCCGTGTCCCCGCTTGCAACGCAACTGTTTCGGTCTGCCCTGCCTCCACGATAGTGGCCGTATCGCCTTTGCTGCGGAACACTAATAATGGGTCGGTGCCCAGAAACGAGTAGCGTGCCAGCCGCTCCCCGCCTTCCACCGACTCCAAGAGGAAGCTGTTCGCCCGCCCCTGCGCGATCTTGCGGAACGCGGACACGGGTGTTTCCATGTCGGCCAGCACTTCGCGCCAGACAGGGATCAGGTTGCCCAGGCGGGCTTTTTGGAGAAACTCATCACGTGTGGGAAGCAGCATCGCTGTCATCCAGTATACCTCATCGGGCGGAAGCGCTCAAAAGTTGGGCGGAAGCGCTTAAAAAGGCCGGGACGTTTCCTTAAATCAGGAAACGCCCCGGCCTCTGGACTGCTGTCTACAAAAGGTTTACGGTCACCGGCAGGCAGTGCACGGCAGGCATTTCCGAAGTGAAAACTGCCCCCGCCAGCCGAGATTGGTTCGTCCGTCAGCGTGTGTCATGCGGTGATTATACTAACCCCTCACCTCTTTGTCAAGCGATAGGGCAGTGCGCGGGAGGTGTCCAATTTGGCTCGGTTTGGAATGGGTTTCCCTGGGTTGCTGCTGCTCCCACAGCATTGCCTAAGTATTGCCTGCGCGCTGCTGCGGCGTGGCGAGCGTGTACCAACGACGGAAGAAACTGTTCCGTCGTTGGTCTGCGCTGGGAACGCCTTTAGAAAGCCGCCGCAACGCGGGGGAAGACCGAGTTAAATGGGACACTTCCCACGCGCGGCGGAGCGTCCCACCCAGCGGGGCAGATGGTCGGATGCAAACCGCCCCGCCCGGCGCAGTGTGCGCAGCGCCGCCGCCCGCCGCACATGCCAGGCCCCGTAGCGGCGGTTACTCTCCTGAAATCGCCACAGGTCGTCGGCAAAGCCCGGCCCCTGCGCCGCCACGCGCTCCCGAAACAACTGGGTGCCATAGTCGTAAAGCTGCCGGTCAAGCGTGGTTCGCTCTTCAATCGCCCGCAGCGTGTCTGGCGGAAGGTCGGCCTGGCGCGGGCGATGCGGAGTGATATTGCGACTGAGATAATAGGGAGTCGACCATCCGCACAAACGCTGGATCAGCAGCAGGCTGGCATCAAACTCCTCCGTCAGCCCGACAACGCCCATCTGTCGGCTCAGGTTCTTTTTGGCTAACTCCAGCAGGTCCGGCGTACACTGGCCGAAAGGAACCCGGTCGTAGAGGCCGCTTTCCCCGGCCAATTGGCGCGTCTGGCCGTTGTCCATCTCCGCGCAATAGCCGGTAGCGACATAATCTTTCAGCGACAGCCCGCCTTGCTGCACGCGCAGCCGGTCGGGATGGTTGTTTTTGATGCCTTGACGCCGGTCGCTGAGAATGTGGTCGCGCAGAACAAAGTAATAGTGAGAAATGACACGTTCGGTGGGATCACGCAGCATTGTGTAGTAAGTGACAGGAGTGGACAGGTAAGCATCAATTCCATAGTGCTGATGTCCATGAAAGATTTGCAGGGCGTCTGGGTGTAATTGATCCCACTCTCGCACCGCTTGCGCGGCGGCTTGCGGGTTCCATTGGTCTTTTTTGAATTCGGCCCAGCGCGCTGTATGCTTGCTTTCAATCACGCTGACCAGTGTTTTTCCCGCTGTTTTGGGAACATGCAGAAAAACAAACATAGGTGTACTCCCTCGCTCTCGTTGATATATCTGTGCCTTCTTGCGCACGAGAAACAGCATCATCGCTAGCCAAAGAAGACAAGCCCGCCCTCGCTTACCTTTGCAACCAGCCTTGCCTGAAAGAAGCCGGGCGGACTGTCCACACCTGCTCGGTCGGCAAAGCCACCGCCGACAGCAAGCCCCCATTGCCGCAGCCTGTATCCACGCCGATATAGCCCTTGCGGCGCGCGAACATGACTTTGGGGAACGGCACATGGCCGCGCACAACGGTCTGTGTCCACACCGATGCTTCGTGCCCCCGTATGCCGCCCCAGCGCATCGCCTCCGGCGACTGACGCTCCAGCGGCAGCGACAGGTTCCAGCCTGCATGCGTAAAAATGTACTGATCCGTGATGTAAAACGGCCATGTCCAGTCCAATGCCTGTGCATAAAACTGCGCATGCCTGGGAGGAACACTTTCGGGGATGCCCGGCTGCACGGGGTATCCCGCCCGCGCATACGAATTCAAGGTCGCCTGCCCGCCCATGCTCAGCAGGGTGCTGATGTCGCCCGCTTCCAAACACGCCAGCATGACCTCTTCATGGTTGCCCTGCACAAACACTTTGCGGCATCGGCTAAACCTGAGTATCTGCTCCACGCAGTCAAACGCATCGGGGCCATGATTGATGACATCGCCTGTCAGCACCAGCAAATCCGATGCGGTGACAGGCAGCTTGTCCAGCATCTCCCGCAGCGCCCCGGCCTCGCCGTGCACATCGCCGATACAGTAAATCATTGTGACTTCGGGATATGAAAAAGAAATGAACGCGCGCCCGGCGTCTGCGCCAGGGTTACAGCAGCACTGTGTCGCGCCCCGCACGCCTTTTGTGTGAAGCGCCACAAGAAGGATGCCCGCTCCGGCCAGCCGCCGTGACCCAGGCAGTAAATGCCGAAGTCGGAGGTTGGGGCAATTTCCAGGGCGGTTTGTTCTGCGTGCGTGCGTGGTCTCATAGCGATCCGTTATTGTTCCACAGCGAGGCACAACAACCGCATCTTTGCTGTTCGCAGGGAGATCACATAAAAAGAAATGCCAAAGCCGCCGCGCAGGGACAGCACTGTGATGTGCATTCCCGCTGCGCGGCGGCCCGGCAAAAAAGAGAAACAACCCTGGCTTCAGTCACAAAGGCAAAAGTGCGGACGCGCTACTTCTGCGTTTGCGCAAACTCCCGCACCGAAGAAAGCTGCCCTTCCGAACCCAGCAGGGCCGAGCGGCTGACGATAAACTTGGCATATTCGGCCATAAACACTTTGCCCGGACTGCGCAGGTCAAAGTCTTCTGGCTTGCTTTGGAAGAACTCGCGGTGGACGCGCGTCCACACCAGGCGCCCATCGGTATCAATGTTGATCTTGCAGACCCCCAGCTTTGCGGCGGGCAAATACTGGTTCTCGTCCACGCCCTTCGCGCCTTCTTTGAGTTTTCCCCCGGCCTCGTTGATGCGCTTCACTTCGTCCTGCGGCACCGACGATGACCCGTGCATGACCAGGGGCACGCCCGGCAGCGCCTTTTGGATCGCCGCGATCCGGTCAAAATGCAGCCCTTGTCCCCCCGAAAACTTGTACGCGCCGTGCGATGTGCCGATGGCGCACGCCAGGCTGTCGCACCCAGACTTGGCGACAAACTCTTTGGCTTCTTCGGGGTCGGTCAGCAGCGCGTTCTTTTCGTCCACCTGGATGTCTTCTTCCACGCCGCCCAGCATGCCCAGTTCCGCCTCCACGCTGATGCCCCTGGCATGCGCGCGTTCGGCCACACGCCTCGTAATCGCCACATTCTCGTCAAACTCCGCATGCGAGGCATCAATCATGACGCTGGAATAAAACCCGCTGTCAATGCAGTCGTAGCATGTTTGCTCGTCCCCATGGTCCAGATGCACGGCAAAGACCGCTTCGGGGAACATCTCGTCGCACGCCCGGATGATCGCTTCCAGCATGCGCTTGTCGGTGTAGGCGCGCGCCCCTTTGGAAATCTGAATGATAAACGGCGACTGCGAATCAATGCTGCCCCGGAACAGCCCAATCGCCTGCTCCGCGTTGTTGATATTGTAAGCCCCCAGCGCATACTTGCCATAAGCATGTGCAAACAGGGTCTTGGTAGTCACGATCATGTCTGTGTGTCTCCTTGAATCTCCCGCAAACAGGCTGCCGTGCCCGTTTGTCGTGCCGCGATTATACCCCCCCCGCCGCAAAAAAGAAAGGAGCCGGATGCGCCGGGCTTCTCACGGGCTGCCTTATTCGTTCCCACGGCATTTCCAAGTATGATCCACGGCGTACCAAGCCATGAGCGACGACGGAACAAATCAGGCCGTCGTCGGTACGCCGTGGGAACGCCGTAACAGCGCGCAGGCGACGCCTTTGCAAACCGCGCGCTTTCCGCTTGTTTGTCAGAGCAAACGCGGTGTGATTGCTGCTGTTTTTAGAGGCGGCGGCGTGAGGCCCTTGCTGGAATGGAATACAAACGGCCTGTCCTCGTCCCAGGCAAAGTCCACCGGCCCATACTGTTTGCCGCCCCTCTCCAAAGTGTCCCTGCGGCGGCTGACGCTGCCTGCACCGAAGGGAAATAAGTGCCTGTTCCGTTTCTCGCCCGCCCCAACCGGGTAAATTCACGTCAGCATGGTCAGTCGCAAGAAGCGCTGCGTTTGGGGAGGCTTCCGGCGACGGAGGAGAAACGAAAATGACGAAAACAAGAATTGTCCTTGTGGCGGCAGGTCTTTTGCTGAGCCTGGGCGGCAGCGCGGTCGCCCGCAGCAGTCACAGCGGCGGGAGTTTGAGCACGCTGGACAAGGAATATCTCAAAAACACGGCCCAGAGCAATCTGGAAGAAATTCAAGCAGGGCCGAGGCTTGCCCCGCGAGCAGCCACCCCGCAGGCACGGGCATTCGCACGACGCATGGTCCGAGACCATACCAGGGCGAATGCCGCGCTTAAGCGTGTCGCCGCGCGGACGGGTGATACGCTTCCGACGGATATTACCAGCGAGCAAAAAGCGGTTATCAACCGCCTTTCTCAAATGCACGGTTCTCGCTTTGACGCCGCCTACAAGCAGGAAATGATCCGCGACCATACGGGCGATATTGCTAAGACGCGCCGGGAGATCAGCCTTGGGCGCAATTCCCTCGTGCGCGCCAGCGCCCAGAAAAACCTGCGCCTTTTGCAGATGCACCTGAAAATGGCCCGCGTCCTGCCGGGCCGGTGAAGCATTCGGAGAAAGTTCTTTCCCTCGGGCCGAACGCCCGATGGAGGGGTTGTTTCTCGGCTCGGCAGGCGTGTGGGCCGTAAACTCGCAGGGAACGCCTGCCAGGTCCACCTTTTGTGCGGCTCGCACGAGGCAGCCTCAAAGCGTTCAAACGTGCAAATGCGCTTAATCGGGCAGCCTCCTATCGGTCTACACTGGTGAGAGGCGTCACGCTCCTTTAAGCACGTCGCCTGAGTTATTCAATCTTTTGCAGTTCGGCGGCTGCCGCTGAGGCAATGCTCAGTTGCAGTTCCGGCGCGGCTCCCTCCGCGAGAAGCCAGGCCGCCGAAAGCCCCGACCAGGCCAGCGCCCATTGCAGCAATCGCCTGCGCTCCAAACCGGCTTCGGCGGCAGCAATCGTCGCCCGCTGTGCCAACCTGCCGGGGGATGTCGCTGTTTCGCAGTCGGGGTTGAGGAAGATATTGGCGTAGTCAAAGCCGCGTTCGCCCCAAAGCCCCTTGGGGTCAATCGCCAGCCACCCGCGCGCCCCAAAGTGGAGCACGTTGTCGTGGTGAATGTCGCCGTGGAGCACGCATACATCCTGCGGCTTTGCCAGAAGCGCGAATGCCGTGGCCGCGCACAGGGAAAGAATGCCGCCATGCGTGGCGGCGGCAGGCGCTAATTCTTGGAACCAGCGCGTGAGTGGAACCAGGGCCGGGAGCGGACGGTTTGCGGGGAGATGAAGCCGGGCTGCCGCCCGGCAGAGAACGCGGCAGGCTTTGTCATCATCGCCGCTGCGCGCCAGCGCGGCAAGCGAAGTTGTGCCTTCGGCCCGCTCCAAGAGCAGCGCATCGCCCGCGAACGCCAGGACGCGGGCCGCGCCGCTGCCGTCCCACCAGCGCATGACGGCATTGCCGTGCTTTTCTTCGGCCTCTAGGGCGATCTTGAGCATCGCGGGCGTGCCTGCATAACGCACAGGCAGGAGCCTGCTCGTGGGCGTGACAATGGGCGTGCCGTCCGGGGTCAATCGCCAGCGGGCAATGTATGCATCAAACACGGCGGGAGTTCTCACACTGAAAGAGTGAACCGAGAAGGCGCTACAGCACGCGCACAAAGGCGTTGCCCGGCACGCGGCGGGCCAGGCCCTTCATTTCGAGCAGGGTAAGGATGCCGGACACCTGCGGCACGGTCAGCCCGCTTTCGGCAATCAGGCTGTCCATCGGGCGGGGCTGCAAAGTCAGCAAGTCCAAAACGCGGCGCTCTTCGGGGGGGAGGGTGGGGGAGGTCTTGGCGGCAGGGGGAGGCGAGGCCATGTCGCCCGGCGCGCGCAGCGTCAGCAGGCCCAGCTCGCCCAGGATGTCGTCCACGGACTGCACCAATTTTGCGCCGTCCTGAATCAGGGCATGGCAGCCGGCATTGCGTCCGGTATCAATGGGGCCGGGGATGGCGAATACGTCACGGCCTTGGTCGCCCGCCTCGCGCGCGGTGATTAACGCGCCGCTGTCCGCGGGGCTTTCTATCACCAATGTGCCCAAAGACGCGCCGGAAATCAGGCGGTTGCGGGCGGGGAAGCGCCAGGGTTCGGGCTGTGTCCCCATCGGAAACTCGGAAACAACAGCCCCGCCGCCATCGGCGATCTGCGCGAACAAGCGCCGGTTGTCGGCGGGATAAGGCACGTCCACGCCGCATCCTAAGAAAGCAATCGTGCGTCCGCCGCCTTCCAATGCGCCCTGATGGGCCAGGGTGTCCACGCCGCGCGCCCCGCCCGATATGACCGTCAGGCCGTGGGCGCTCAGGTCATGCGCAAAGCGTTTGGCGAGGGACAGCCCATACGACGTCGCCCGGCGCGAGCCGACAATGGCGAGGCTGAACTTGTCTTCGGGGAACAGTTCGCCCCGCACCAGCAGGGTCGGTGGGGCATCCGGCAGAGGGCGCAGGCCCGGCGGGTAGGCGGGATCATTCCAGCCGACCACATGTGCGCCGACGGCTTCCAAAGCGGCCCACTCTTTGCCTAGATCGCGTGTCTGAGTCGCCGTCATCTGCGCGATGTGCTTGTCGGTGAGGCCGGGGCACTGAAAGCGCCATTCCACATCGGACGCCGCCCACACCGCGAGGGCGCTGCCGCCGAACGCGGTCAGCAGGGCGTGGGCGCGCTTGGGCGGCCATTCCAAGGCATTCAGGCGAAGCCAGGCATCTTCTTCGGCAATGCCATCCGTGCCGGCAGCCGTCTGGGAAGGGGAAATCGTCACGCGATCTCTTTCTAAACCATTGGTTAGCCCGGCGCGGCGGGCGGGGCGGGAGAAGAAGGCGGCGGCGGCGCGGTGGGCGCAGTCGGCGGAGCCGGGGCGGGTGCGGTGGGCGCAGTGGGCGGAGCCGGAAACGTTGGGCCGGTCGGCACGCCGATAATCACCGGGCTGGGGAACCCGATAGGCGGCGGGGGCGGCGGGCCTGAGCCTGGCCCCGCTGCTGTGTGAGCGCCCCCGCCGCCTGTTCCTCCGCCTCCGCCGCTGCCTGAAACAGAGATGCCCCCCGTCATGCCGGCGTCTGGGCCGGGGGGAGCAAAATTGGGGTTATCCGCCTGCGCAGCGGTCACAGGACGCTTAATCCGGGGGTTCAGGCGGTTGTTTACGGTAAACGCCCAGGTGCGGGACACGGCATTGCCGCGCCAATCCTGCGCCTGAAGCAAGACCTGGTGAGCGCCGTCCGTCAGGGGACGGTTGGCGTCGCCCCGCGTGTCCTGGCTTAAGTCCACGCGGATCGCGTTTCTGCTGGGGTCATATTGGGCGAGGCCGATAGGGTTGCGATCCACCGACAAAGTCACCGTGCTGGGATTAATTCCCGTGCCGACATCCACGAGTGACGCAGAGTAGGGAATGCGCACTCCGGCCACCACCGAGGCCGGAGACGGCGAAACCTGGGCCACTTGCGGGGGAACCGTGTCTACGGCTCCGGCTTGAAATGCGCTCAAAGTGCCGTCATCGCTGAGCAGATACAGGGTTTTGTCCGCCCAGACCGGCGCGCCATTGATGTCTGTCGACGAATACACAGGCTGGGTCGCCGTGCCCGATGCCTGCACCACATACTGCCACTTGAGCGTCCCTGTCTGTGCATCAAAGCCATGCACGACCCCGTGCTGGCCGGGCACCAGCAGGGTCGTGCCCGCCAGCAGGCTTGGCGCTCCCGTAGGATAAGCCAGTCTGGCCTGCCAGCGCAGCTGGCCGCGCGCCGTGGACAGGGCATAAAGCCTGCGGTCTTCGGTCACCACATACAAGGCATCGCCGCCGACCGTGGGCGTGTTGGAGATCTCCGACAGCAGGCGTGTTGACCAGCGCACCGCGCCGCTGCGCTGGTTCAGGGCGTAAAGCGTATCGCCCGCGCCGGTAAACAGCAAGCCGTTTGCCAGAACAGGAGGCGAGATGCTGGGGTCGGACGCGAGCCGCTGCGCCCAGTTCAGCCGGGCCGTTGCGGCGCTGACACTGTAAATCTTGTTGTCGGTGCAGGCGAAAATCACCTGTCCCTCGCTGACAATCGGAGGCGTTGTGATGGAGCCGCCCGCCGCGTAAGCCCAGACCTGGCTGCCTGTCTCCGCGCGCACGGCATACAAATGGCTGTCCGCACTGCCAAAGTAAACAACCCTATCTTCCACTACGGGCGATGACCGTACCGGGCCGTCCACTTTTTTGACCCAGACCTGCGCTCCGGTAGAGGCATTGACTTTGTACAGGCAAGCGTCATCCCCCCCAAAGTACAGAAACCCATCTGCCAGGGTCGGTGTCGTGCCGAACGATGCCTTTGCGCTGCCGGTCGCGGGGAACTTCCATTTCTGCGTTCCGTCAGAGGCGTTGATTGCGTAGATATGAGGGCCGGAGCCGAAGTAGACCACGCCGTCCGCTTCAATAGGCGAGGATAAATTGCCCCGCGCAGACGCCGTCGTGTGCCGCCACAGCAGCGAAAGGGGGGTGGGCATCGGGTCGGCGGCAGAGCCTGTATGGCCGCTGTCGCCGCGAAAGTAAACCGTAAGACCCGGTGCGGCGGAGGCCGGGGCGGGTACGGGGGCTGTTTGCGCGAGGGCGGCAGGCGCGCCGGCCAGCGCCAGCAAAGCCGCGGAAATCCAGAAACGCCGTTGTGTCATCATCAGCTTGTGTCCTTTTGGAAGAATAGGTGTCACCGGCAAAAAGAATAGGTGTCACCGGCGACGGCGTCCTTCATCGTCTCGTTGCTCGCGCTCAGGGTCGGAAAAGCCGGAGTTCTTCCACAGCTTTTCCAGCCGCTTGCGCTCCTGATAGTCCTTCCACCGACCGGCGAGGTCAAAGACGCTGCGCCCGACAGGCGACCCGTCAACGGTGGTGCGAGGCCGAGTGCTGAAGCGCGACGCGGGGGGGTACGCCCGCAGGTCGGGGCCGCGGGAGGCCGTGCGCGGGCGCGCGCCATACGAGTCGATGTCGCCCCACGAGCGGCCATAACGCACATACAAAAACGCCGCCAGAATGCCGCCCAGCGCGAACAAGCTCAGCAGCGGCCCCAGGCCGGCGAAGAAGTAAGTGAGCAGCGTCACGATCAGGGCGACGTACTTGGCTTTGAGGGGAAAGAAATAAAACATGACTGTCTGCTCTGCATTCAGCATGCAGAAGGCAACGATCAGCCCGGCCAGCGGCAATTGGAACCCGAACAGCGTGACAGGCATGCCCCGCGAAAGGAACCAGCCCAGCTCCACCGAGCACGCCGTGATGGCGGTCAGCGCGAAGAAAAACAGCGCGTAGCGCGCGCTGCCCCAGCTCCGTTCCAGGCTGCCGCCCGCCAGCCACAGAAAGAACCCCCCGATCAAAACGTTGAGCACACTGTACACCCCGCCGTTGTAGACCGGATACGTCAAAAACGTCCACGGCTTCACCCCCATGTTGGCAGGCGTGAATGCGAAGTTGTTGACGAGAAAACCGTCCGCGCGCCCCGAAGTGAAGAACGATGCCAGAAACAGGACGATGCTGATTGCCAGCAGCGTCAATGTGACTGGAATGCCGCCGCGCGACACGAAGCTGCGCAGGTTGTCCATCGGATTGTTTGAGTTAGTGTAGCGCATAAGCCGCACGCCTTCCAAAGCAAAAGCCGTCTTTGATTACTCTTTAATCACTCGCCCCACCCGCGAAAAAGCGAGAGGATGAGGCACCACAGCGTTAAGTGCCATGCCCGCGGTCCCAGAGCCTGCGTGCCGCGCGATGCCAGCCGCCCGGCTTCATGCAGCAATGCCTGCGAACGCACCGCGACTTTGTTGTGGGCGCAGGGTCGGCAGCGCATTCCGGCGGGCGTATGCACCGTGCAGCGCGGGCAGATCGGGGCTTCGCAGCGTCCGCAGCGCAGCCGGGTCTGCGTTTTGGGGCGCCGGGCGCACGCCCATGTGTCCATGCCCCCGGCAGTCAGGGACAGGCTGGGAGCAAGCGGCGCGGCGCAGTTTTCGCAAAACTTATTTTGGGCCTGGTTGTCCGATTGGCCTCTTGTGCAGACCATGGCTGCTGCCGCCGCCGAGCGTGTCCGTCCCACTCCGATACGCATGGGCACGGAAGATTGTTTCCGCTTCCGTTTCCTTTGTGCCCACCCTCTTATAATACCGCACGAGGCAGGGCAAAAGAAATTGTCGTGTGTGTTTTCGCCAAAGCCCTGCGTTTTTCCTGCCTGCCGCAAAGCAGGCCAGGACATATTGACCCGGCAAAGAAAAGGTTTTTTGGCCCGCTCCGCCGAATAAGCACAGCGTCAAGTCCCAAAACAAGCGCAGCCTCGCCGCTGCTGAGGCTGCTGCCCCCTGCCACAGCCTCGCCGCGCAAGCCGCACACGAGGATGATTTGGAATCAGCATCGCCGGGAAAGGGCAAGGCGCGGATACCCAGGCCGAGCCGCCGTTGCGCTGTCGTTGTCTGCCTTGCGCCGTCAAGTCCCCGGCACTGCGCTGTCAACTCCCTGGCCCTGCTTCGGCGTCCCTTGAGCGCTGCACAGGCGCTGCCACGGCTTTGCAGCGGCGTACCGACGACGGAACAAACTCTTCCGTCGTCGGTACGCGCTGGAAAAGCCGGCGCAATGCCGTTGCGCTCCGTTGGGTAATCCGTGCAGAAAGGGCTATACTGTGTGGGGTTTGCGCGCGCCGAGGAACAGATGAAAGGCGGCTCAACGATGAACAGGAGCAAACAGACCGTGAAACTCAAAAGCCGAACCTGGGGAGCGCTGCCTGCGCTGCTCGCTTTGCTGGCGGCGGCGGGATGCGGCGGCAGCAGCGACAACATCACGCTGCCCGGCCCCGACCCGGCCACTCTTTCCCTGTCAGCCCCCACAGCCGAGGGCCTGACGGCGGCTTTGAGGCAGGACAAGTCCACCATTGCCGTCACGACGGGGACGGTCAACTACACATTGACATTGACCAACAGCACCCAAAACGCGGTCGCCGTATCCGTGCCGCAGGACAGCGGAGGCAGCCCGCTGCCGCCGGTTTTGCTGTCTATCAAAGACAGCGCGGGCGACGTGCTCTATCCCAACCCGGCGATTGATGCCCCGGTCAAAGGCGGAGGGTCGCAGACTTTGACCTTGCAGCCGGGCGACTTTGTGCAGCAGACGCTTCAGATCACCAATCTTTTTCGCGTGATCGGGCGCTACCAGGCCACGGCTGTCTTCACGACAAACGGCGGGCAGGCAGTCGTCGGCCCATTGGTATTGACGGCGCGTTAGATTGGTATTGACAGCGCGTTAGCATGATGAATAAAGGAAAAGCGCGATGAAACTTGTTTCCCAGATCGGCGGCTATGAGCAAAAGACAGCCTCCAAATCGCCCCTGCTGAAATGGCTGCGCAAGACCGGGCGGCGCATTCCGTGGGGGCATGTGGCCTGGTGCGTGTTCGCCATCACGACGGCGCTGATCGCCCTCAAAGCCGTTTCCCTGATGGCAAACGCCATCAAGACGGTCGGCGGGGCCGGGTGAACCCCCCATAAACTCTGAACAAGCCGATGTTTGCCGCGCGGCAGAAAGTGCGGGCAGGCATGCAGGAATAGCGGCCGGACGCGGAGAACAATGTCCCTGTCGGACACATTGCCGTGCAAAGGAAACCTTCGCCCTAATGCTTGCCCAAGTAGACTCCAGCGCCATTCTCGGAATAGATGCTTATGTCGTCCGCGTGGAAGTGGATATTTCCTCCAGCGTTCCCATGTTTACCATTGTCGGCCTGCCGGATGCCGCCGTGCAGGAGTCGCGAGAGCGGGTGCGCAGCGCGATCAAAAACACCGGGCTGGAGTTTCCCCTGCGGCGCATCACAATCAATCTCGCCCCCGCCGACATCAAAAAGCAGGGGCCGGCCTTTGACCTGCCCATCGCCATCGGCATTCTGGCGGCTACGGGCCAAATCCGGGATGATGCTCTGGCGCAGGGCTTGTTTGTCGGCGAACTGGCGCTGGACGGCGCGGTCAGCCCGGTCGCAGGCGTTCTGCCGGTCGCGATCAAGGCGCGCGCAGACCAAAAGCAGTTTCTGGTCGTGCCCGAAGCCAATGCCCGCGAAGCCGCCATTGTCGGCGATGTGCATGTTTACGGCGTCAAGTCGCTCGCCGAAGTGGTCTCTTTGCTCTCGGACATAGACGCCGCCACGCCGCTGGTGTCCGACCCGCGCGCCCTGCTCGCGCGCGGCGCAGCCGACGAACCCGACTTCTGCGAAGTGAAGGGGCAGGAGCATGTCAAGCGTGCCCTGGAAGTGGCGGCAGCCGGGGGGCACAACATTTTGCTGGTCGGGCCTCCCGGCTCCGGCAAGACCATGCTGGCCCGGCGCGTACCGTCCATCCTGCCCCCGCTGTCGCTGGACGAGGCATTGGAAGTCACGAAAATCTACTCGGTGGGCGGCCTGCTCGGCGCGAACATCGCCCTGGTGACCAAGCGGCCCTTCCGCGCGCCCCACCATTCGGTTTCCAATGCCGCGCTCACCGGCGGCGGCAGCATCCCGCGCCCCGGCGAAGTGTCCTTATCCCATCACGGTTTGCTCTTTTTGGACGAGCTGCCGGAGTTCCGCAGAGACGTGCTGGAAACACTGCGCCAGCCCCTGGAAGACGGCCATGTGACTATCGCGCGCGTTGCGGGCACCATGACCTATCCCGCGCAGATCATGCTGGTCGCCGCCATGAACCCGTGCCCGTGCGGCTACTTCGGCGACACGGTCAAGACCTGCACCTGCTCCCCCGCCCAAATCCAAAAGTATTTGCAGCGCATCAGCGGCCCGCTTTTAGACCGCATAGACATCCACATTGAAGTGCCCCGCCTGCACCAGGAAGAGATGCTGCACGCGGGCACCAGCGGTGAGCCGTCGGCCAGCATCCGGGAGCGCGTGGTGGAAGCGCGCGAGCGGCAGGGCGCGCGTTTTGAGGCGCTGGGCGACATGCACTGCAACGCCCACATGGGCGCGCGCCAGATTCGTCAGTTCTGCGCCGTGGGGGATGATGTCAAAGACCTGCTGCGTGCGGCGATTGCGCAATTGGGCCTGTCCGCCCGCGCGTATGACCGCATCCTGAAGCTCGCGCGCACCGTGGCCGACCTAGACGGGCAGGACAAGATCGGCCTGGCCCATGTCGCTGAAGCTATCCAGTACCGCGCCCTGGACCGCAAGCTGTGGGGCTAAAGCGCACGGCCTGCGAGAGCAAGCGCATAAGGCTAATTGGGCATTATCATGCCGACAACGAGAGCCGCTGCTGACTGCCCAAAGAGGGGTCAGCAGCGCTTTTTGCCTGTCCTACTTGGGGTCGGAAAGGGGCAGGGTGAGGGACGGCGTGGGGATGGTGTGGTCGGCGCGGGTGGCGACAATGGAGGTGCCGACGGCGAAATACTCAATGACGTGGCTGCCCCAGCCGTGCGAGCTTTCGCGGATGGCCGCGCCGACAATGCCATCGGCCTGCAATTCTTCGGCTTCCGCCTGCATGCGCGCGAGGGCAAGCTCGCGGGCATCATAGAGGGCCTGCGTGTAGGTGGGCATTTCAATGTTCTGGCCCACCTGGGAAAACCACTGCTTGATGCCCTGGTAGCCGACATGGTAGACGCAGTTGCCCATGACAAAAGACACAGGCCGGTAGCCCGCTTTGGTCAATGTCCAGAAGTCCTGGCCGCTCAGGTCGCTGGTGAAAGGGCGTCCGTTGGGGGCGCGGTGGCTTTCGCCATTGCGCGCCCGAATAGCCGTGCCGATGGCGATAAACTCCGCGAGGTTCTCGCCCCACTCCTGGCGTCCCACTTCCAGGCGCACGCCGACGATGCCGTCCGCGCCGATGCTGTCGGCTTCTTCTTCCATGCGCGTCATGGCGAGTTCGCGGGCATGGTACATGGCCTGGGTCAGCGTTTCCAACTCCTGGCTCTGGTTGAACGCGGGCTTCTGCCAGCCGATATGGTAGATACTGGAGCCGACCACCAGGCCGAGCGGGTCAAAGCCGGCTTCTTTCACCAGCAGAAACTCGTTGACGGACAGGTCGCTCGTGAACAGGCCTTTGCGGCCCGCGCCGGGCGTCATCGCGGCAAGGCGATTGCGAGCGTGGATCGGCAGGCCCTCCTGCGAGCCTTTGGCATAGTTGTCGGGCATGAGTTCCTCCAAAGTATCGGCAAAAACAAAGTATCGGCAAAAAATCAAGGGGCGACAATCGTCTCAAGATAGGCGGACTGCAAAGCCATGTCCCCGTACAGCGTCTGAATGTAGCGAATCTGGCCTTCATGGTAGACCATGTTCCAGTAGGCGCTGAGGCAGGCTTCGGCCATTGTCAGGTCTACGCCGTCTTCGGCGGGAACAGGCAGCACGCGCCCGATCTCGTCGTCGTCCAAAGTGTTGATGGCGGCGGCAAGCCGGTCAACATTTTCCTCCAAACGGGCTAGGGCGGCTTCGCGCGTGGTCAGCGACATCTCGGCAACGTCCCCAAAAGCGCGGGGCAGGCGGCTGTACGCGCGGTTTTCCAGCACCAATGCCCACTTCAGGTTGGCAAGCGCGCAGTCAATGAGCTGCTGCAGGATGGAGCGGCCCTGATCGAGCGGCTGCCAGGCCAAACGGTCATCGGGCGTGGCTTCCACCGCCAGAGTCAATGCCTGCGCAGCCTGCCGGGTGAGGGTAACAGCCAGGGTTTGGACATGTTTCACAGATAGTTTTCTCTCTCGTTGTCTTACCCACTCAGCGGCAGGGCGTAGTTGATGGGAGGATGCGCCCCGTCCCGCGCGGCGATGGCGGTGCCGAACGCGGTAAAGTGCACCAGCAAATCACGGCGCGTTTGGTTGTTGAGTTCCACTTCGTAGGTGCGTATCCAGGGTTCAATGGACACGCCGACGATGCCGTCGGCACCCGCGCGGGCGGCCTCCTGGGTCAGGCGCGTCTGAGCGGCGTGGCGGGCATGGTAGACCGCCTGCGTGTAGTCGGTCAGCTCCATGTTGCCGTAGCCCCCGCCCCACAGCCCGCCCTGGGTCGCCCACTGGGTCGCGTAGCTGGCGACAAGATAGTAAACGCACGTCCCATACGCGAAGCCGACCGGCTGATGCCCGGCCTGGTGCAGCGCGTACCACTCCTGCCCCGAAAGCGCGCTGACAAATGGCACTTCGGGCCTGGGCTGATTATCCAATGCAACTGCGGTGCCGATGGCGGTGAACTCCAGCAAATTGTCGCCCCAGTCATACGACTTGCGCTCCAAGCGCACGCCCACCACGCCGTGCGCGCCTAAAAGTTGTGCTTCCTGCTGCAAGCGCCCCAGGGACAAGCGCCGGGCTTCGGTGTGGGCATGGGTCAGCATACTCAGCTCCCCGCTCGCGTACAGGGGCGTGTATTGCCACCCGACATGATACACGCTGCTGCCCATGACCTGGCCCAGCGGACGCACCCCCTCCGAGGCGCCCAGGACAAACTCATTGACGCTTAGGCTGCTGGTGAAGAAGCCGGGCCTGCCCTGCCGGGTCAATCCCGCCAAACGCCGCTCGGCATCCAGGGGCAGGCCGCCGCGCGCAATCTGCTGTTCGCTGCGCTTTCGCCGCTCATCTTCCGGGGTGGGGGTTTTGCCGAACAGGGACATAGGAGTTCTTTGCGGGATTACTGCACCAGGGCTTGCAGGGCGAAAAAGGCGCGCTCGCTCTGGCCCGCGCGCTCGGCAATGGCCGCGCCCAAATCCGCCAGCCACAGGTCAACCGGCAGTGGCTCGGTCTTCAGGGTGATGCCGCGCACGACCTTGACCCGGTGGGCGGCGAGCGGCCCGCGTCCCATGTCTTCCAAAGTGTAGGTGAGATCGCCCAGCGCGACGCTGACCTTGCGGACAGGCTTCTCGCGCACAAACACGCCGCCCCGCCGCTCAACGGTGGTTTCGTCGGGCAGTGCACCCTGCAAGACGATGGCAAGCAGGGGCAGAAAGCCGCGCACATCGCGCCCGTAGCTGCTCGCCAGGGCCGCCGTCACGGACAGGGGGGTGAATGCTTCCAGATCGTTTTGCATAGGCATGGGTGCAGGAGAGAGGCCCCCCGCCTAACCGCCCCCATGAAACGCCGCGCCCCAGCGCTGCCAGAAGTCGGGGAAAGTCTTGGCGACGCAGCCCGGCTCGTTGACCGTCACGTTGGGAATGCGCAGGCCCGCCACGGCGAACGCCATCGCCATCCGGTGGTCGTCATAGGTGTCAATGTCGGCGGGGAGATAGACGCCATCGGAAGGCGGATGAATGACCCAATAGTCCGGCCCTTCCTCTACGCGCACGCCGAGTTTCGGCATCTCCACGGCTACCGCGCGCAGCCGGTCGGTCTCCTTGACACGCAGGGACGCAAGGCCCGAAATGCGGCTCGGCCCGTCGGCAAAGGCCGCGCACACGGCTAGGGTCTGCGCCGTATCGGGAATGTCTGCCATGTCTACGTCTATGGCCGACAAACGCGCTGGCCCAGTGACCGAAATCTGCGCGCCGCGCGTCACCGTGCAGCCCATACGCTCCAAAGCATCGGCGAAGCGCACGTCGCCCTGAATAGAGTCCGTGCCCAGGTTGCTCAGCGTGACCGTGCCGCCGGTGACCGCCGCCGCCGCGAGAAAGTAGGACGCATTGGACGCATCCGCTTCAATCTCGTAGTCGCGCGCCTGGCAGCGCTGCCCGGCCCGGACGCGCAGACGCCGGTAGTTGTCGTTTTCCATGTCGGCCCCAAAAGCGCGCATCACGGCCTGGGTCATGTCCACATAGGGCTTTGAGACTAACGCGCCGACAATCTCAATCTCCACATCCTGACGCGCATACGGGGCGACTTGCAGAATGGCCGAAAGAAACTGGCTGCTGACATCGCCCCCCATGCGGCAAGCGCCGCCCGGCATGCCGCCGCCGCGCACGCGCACGGGCGGACAGCCATGCCCGTTGACGCTTTCCGCCTGCACGCCCAGCAGCAGCAGCGCGCCCAGCAAGTCCCGAATAGGACGCTCGCGCATGCGGGCCGTGCCATCCAGAACCACCGACGTGTCCGGCGGCGCAAGGCAGGCCGCGGCGGTCAAAAAGCGCACCGTCGTGCCCGAATTGCCCACAAACAAGCGCGCACACGACGACGCGCTCAGCGTGCCGCCCATGCCCTGCACGACAACAGTGTCGTCTTCATGGTCAATGCACACGCCCAGGCAGCGCAACGCCTCGGTCATATACTCGGTATCGTCGGAATGGAGGGGATAGCGCAGGCGGCTCGTGCCGTCGGCAAGGGCTGCCAGCAGCAGGGCGCGGTTGGTGATGCTTTTGGAGCCGGGCAGCCGGACACTGGCCTGCACCGGCGTGGGAGAAGGGATGAGGGATAATTGAGCCGGGTAATCAACAGTTCCCATGCCACCATTCTATCACGCGGGCAGGGGAATGTCAATTGGGAGTGTCCATTTCGGCTCGGCCCTCTTTCCGTGTCTCAACGGTGCTGAAACGGTGTTCCCCTGGCTGATCAAGCGTGTACCGACGACGGAACAAACTCTTCCGTCGTCGCAGCGCGCTAGGTACGCCCTTAATCAGCCGTAGAAACGCCTCTGCTCTGCCTCAGAGAAGCCCCTGGGAGCGGCCTCAATCCCCGCAAACACCGGCACTGCCAAATCACTGGATACTGGCACTGCCAAACCGAGCGGAGTGGGACACTCCCTGTCAATTGGGGCAGTCGGAGCCGTCAAACGCATTGGGCAGCAGGGAAAAGCACAAAGCGCCATCCGCGCGCGGGACAGCTTCCACCACATCAAAACGGCACAGCACATCGTCTAACCCATGATGAGCCAGATACGCCTGCGCCAGCGACACCAGCTGCCTGCGCTTGGCGGGCGTGATTGCTTCGCTCGGCGCGCCCTGCGCCCCCTGCCGCGTGCGCCGGGTCTTCACTTCCACAAACACCAGCACATGGCCGTCCCACGCGACAATGTCAATCTCGCCGCGCGCCATGCCGCCTTCGGGCCGCACATTGGCATCGACAAGGCGGTAGCCGCGCGCCGCGAGAAAGTCCGCCGCGCCCTGCTCGCCGGCATTGCCCACGGCTTTGCGGCTCATGTGTTTCCGCCTCGCAGCGCGGCCCGGACGGGCGCAAACGACCGCCGGTGCAGCGGGCACGGGCCAAGATCAAGCAGAGCCTGCATGTGAGTGGCCGCGCCGTAGCCCTTATGCCCCGCAAAGCCGTAGCCGGGGTAATCCTGGTCGGCCTGGGTCATCAGCGCATCGCGGGTCGTTTTGGCGACAATGGAAGCGGCGGCAATGCTGACGCTCAGCCCGTCGCCACCGACCAGCGCGCGCTGCTGCGCGCACGGCAGATGGGGCACCGGCAGCCCGTCCACCAAAACCAAAGCCGGGAGGAAGTCGGGAGGAAGATTTTCCAGTGCAAGACGCATGGCGAGATGGGTCGCCCGCAGGATATTGATCTCGTCAATCTGCGGGGCGTCCACCTGCCCAATGCCGACGGCAACGGCTTGCGCCAGAATGCGCGCGCAGGCGGCTTCGCGCCGCTTGGGAGAAAGTTTCTTGCTGTCATTGATACCGTCAGTAGGAAAGTCGGGGGGAAGAACAACGCAGGCAGCCACCACCGGCCCGGCCAGCGGCCCGCGCCCGGCCTCGTCGATGCCGCAGACAGGCGCAAAACCCGCAGCCCAGGCATCACGCTCATGCCGCCACCAGTCAACAGCGCAAATGTTCATGGGAAACAGGGATAAGTGAACAGAGCTAAGTGATTGGAAAAGACCCAATGAGTGGATAGGGTGCAGATTAGTGGATGGGGTGCAGACGATCCAGCGGCCAAAAGATAAACACGGCATGCCCGACAATGCGCGGGGCATCCAGCAGGCCCCAGGCCGTGCCGTCATTGCTGTCGTTGCGGTTGTCGCCCATCACCAGCAGCTTGCCCTGCGGGATACGCTCGGCAGGCGCGGACTTGTAGCGTGTATACTCGGCCTGAGTGATCGGCTGCCCGCTCATCTCATAAGCAAAGCGCATGTACTCGCTGGCATACAGGCGCTTCAGGGGCTTGCCATCATAGAATTGCAGGTCATAATCGGGGTCTTCGGCAGTGAACATCTCGCTGAGTTGTTTGCCGTCGCGCATGTTATAGCCCGCAACCACCTGCACCGGCGAAGTCGCCGGGTGTCCCAGGGCCAATGCCAACTGGGTGTTGGGGACGAGCTTGCCGTCCGCCAGCACGCCCTGGGCAGTGAAGCGCACATGGTGGTCGGCTTGATCCACTTCTGCGCTTGCCATCGCATCCTGTCCAAACGAGCCGGCATGACCCAGCGCATTGCGCACGGTGGCATGGTTGTATTCCTGCCCTTCCACCAGCACGCGTCCGCGCGAAGTCTTAATCAGGTCGCCCGGCCTGCCGATCAGGCGCTTGATAAAGTCTGGGTTGCCCGCCATCGCCTGCGGCGGCGCAAGAAACACGACCACGTCATCGCGCTGCGGCGGATGCAGTCTGTAGCTGAACTTATCTACGAGGATATGGTCACCGACATTGTTGTTTCCCAGCAATGTCGGCTCCATGGAAGGGGAGGGGATAAAAAATGCCTGCAGCACAAAAGGCCGGATCACCATAAACACCAGGACAATGGCGATCAATGCCGACTCCAGCACTTCGGCGAAAGAGCGCGCTGCCGGAGCCGCCACGCGCACAAGTCCTAGGCGAAACACCGTCAAAACGGCGATAATGGCGAGTATCTTGAGCGTGCTCAAGTTGGCAAGCGTTTCGGCAATGCTCGGCGGCGGGGTTGGGTCCATAGGTTTCTTGGCCCCCTTCTTCCAGTAAGAGAAGGGGGAGTGTCTGCTCTGTGAAAGAGAAGCTACGCTTGCTTTGTGAAGGTCCGCTTTTCTTTGATGCGGGCGGCTTTGCCGACCTTGCCACGCAGGTAAAACAGGCGCGCACGGCGCACGCGACCTCGGCGGGTCACTTCAATGCGGTCAAGACGCGGCGAATGAATGAAAAAGGAGCGTTCCACCCCAAACCCGTTGCTGATCTTGCGCACCAAAAAGCATGCCCGCGACGCGCCTTCTTTGCGGGAAATCACTGTGCCCTCAAAGATTTGGATGCGTTCCTTACCGCCCTCCACAACCTTCACATGGACGCGCACCGTATCGCCCGCGCCGAAGTCCGGGACAGTTTCTTTGAGTTGCGCTTTTTCAAGCTCCTGAATGATCGGATGCATCTTCTTTTGTTTCCTCCTGCCCTTTCCCCGCGGTGGGGGTGGGGGTGTCTTCTATCAGCTGCGCGAGCAGCTTCCGGTCTGACTTGGACGGCCCAAATGCCGCCCAGAGGTCGGGCCGACGCTCACGCGTGCGGCGCATCTGCTCCTTGCGTCGCCAATTGGCGATCTCGGCATGGTGGCCGGACAGCAGAATATCAGGCACGCGCTCGCCCCGAAAGTCCGGCGGGCGCGTGTAATGCGGGTGCTCCAGCAGGCCGTCGGAAAACGTGTCTGCGTGGGCCGACTCGTCATTTCCCAGCGCGCCGGGCAGCAGGCGGGTCACGGCATCAATCAAAACCAGGGCAGGCAACTCGCCCCCCGTCAGCACATAGTCGCCGATAGACAGCTCATCGGTCGCTAAGTGCTGCCGGACACGCTCATCAAATCCTTCGTAGTGCCCGCACAGCAATACGAGGCGAGGGGCCGCCGAAAGTTCCCGCGCTTTGGCCTGTGTCAATGTTTGGCCCTGCGGGGTCAGCAGCACAACTCGCGCACCGACCTCCAGCCCCAAGCTTTCCACAGCGGCGAACAGCGGGCCGGGCAGCATCACCATGCCCGCGCCGCCGCCATACGGAGCATCGTCGGTTTTGCGATGACGGCCTTCCGCCCAGTCGCGCAGGTTGTGCACGCGCACGTCTACAACATGGGCGTCCTGCGCCCGCTTCAGGATGCTGTGCGCCAATGCCCCCTGCACCATGTCGGGAAAGATCGTGACAACATCAATTCGCAGCACGGCGCTTTGCTTTGTGTCCCATCAAGCCCCGCCTTCGCGCAGGCCGGGCATGTCTCGCACCAGGATCTGCCGCGCTTCCAAATCCACGCCGATAATAAAGGCCGACACGGCAGGAACGAGAATGTCTTTGTCGGTCACATACACATCGTTGGCCGGGGAGTTCAGCACATCGGTCAGCAGCCCCAGGTCATGCCCTGTGTCCGTCACAAGCGGGATGCCCAGTAATTGATCCACGTAGTATTCGCCGTCGGAAAGCGTCGCCCGCTGCGCTTCGGTGATATAAACGCTGCCGCCGACAAATTCTTCCGCGTCGTTGCGGTGCTTGAGTTCCTTGAACTGCGCGATCCACGCCCCTTTGGGCTGCGTCTGCTTGCGCAGGGACAGCAGGGTCAGCTCTCGCGCCTCGCCTTCGCCGGCGGGGACACATTTCACCGTCTTGCTCTGCGTCAGCGACTGCGCCGCCACGGCGGGATTGTCCCCAATCAGGCGCACACGGACGTTGCCCGTAACCCCATGCGCGCCTGTGATCTGCGCCGCCAGCACGACATGCGGCTCGCTTTTTGTTTGTTCTTCCGTGTCAGGCATAACAAGGCCGCAGAGTGGCCGCTTCTTGTCTTCCACGAACACTCACGCAAAAGCCCGCCTGGCGCGTGGGGGCCAATGCAGACCTTCGCTTTATATGATCAGGAACTCAACGCGCAAGAGGCTTACGCGATAATCTCCAAATAGACCTTCTTTTTGTCTTTCATCGCGACGGCTTTGGCGACGGTGCGGAGCGCATTGGCGATCCGTCCCTGCTTGCCGATCACTTTGCCCAGATCGCCCGCCGCGACATGCACCTCATAGGTCGTTGATTCTTCACCGGGCACTTCTGTAATCTGCACCTGCTCCGGCTCATCCACGAGTTCCTTGACAAGGTACTCGATCATTGGTTTCAAGGGTTTACTACTCCTACAGACCGCCGCGCGCATCTAAAAAACAACTGCGCGGGCGGGTATTACTCCAAGCGAAAACCGGCTACTCTGCCGCGGAAACAGCGGGCGCCGCACTTTCCGGCATCGTCCCGGCATTGGCCTCAGGTTCGGCTTTGGGAAGACGATCCATAATGCCCTGCGACTTCAGCAGGCCGGCCGCAGTGTCGGAAGGCTGCGCACCGACGCCAAGCCAGTAGCGGGCGCGGTCGCCGTCAATCTTGATGTCGGACGGCTGCACGCACGGATTGTAGTAACCCAGCGTTTCAATAAACCGGCCATCGCGGGCGACCCGGCTGTCGGCCACGACCATGCGGTAGAACGGGCGCTTTTTGGCCCCCATGCGGCGCAGACGAATTTTGACAGACATTGCTTTTCTCCTTTCCGCTTTGCAGCAGCTTCAGTGGTTATCTAAAATAGTTTATGCGGAGCGGCCACGAACAGTTATCATACCCGCTCAGGGGCGCGAATGCGATAAACCCCGACGAAAACAGGCTTTGCTCAGCGTCTGCCGAACGGGTTCTTGAAGCCCGGCGGCGGCTTGCGCTTGTTCGCCTTGTTGCTGCCTGCGTGCTTGCCGGGCCGCCCGCCGCCCATCCCCGGCATGCCCGGAAAGCTTGGCATCTGCCCCGGTTCGCCTCCGGTGAGGCCGCGCATCATCTTTTTCATCTGCTCAAATTGCGTCAGCAGCCGATTGACATCCTGAATGGAGCGCCCGCTGCCCAACGCAATTCTTCTGCGGCGGCTGCCGTTGATCATGCCCGGCTCGCGCCGCTCGGCCATTGTCATCGACCGGATCATGGCTTCAATATGCGCCAGATGCTTTTCGTCAATCTGGATGTCTTTCAGGGCGCTCATGCCTGGGATCATGCCCAGGATTTGCTCCAGCGGCCCCAGGCGGCGCATTTGCTGCATCTGCTCCAGGTAGTCCTCAAAGTCAAACTTGTTGGCGCGCAGCTTTTTCTCAAACTCAGCGGCCTTTTTCTGATCCAATGCCGCTTCGGCCCGCTCGATCAGCGACAGCACATCGCCCATGCCCAAAATGCGCCCCGCCATGCGGTCGGGGTAAAACACTTCCAGGGCATCCATCTTTTCGCCCACGCCGACAAACTTGATCGGCTTGCCCACCACGCTTTTGATAGACAGGGCCGCGCCGCCGCGCGCATCGCCGTCCATCTTTGTGAGGATCAGGCCCGTGACGTCCAAAGCCTCATTGAAGCCCTGCGCGACATTGACCGCTTCCTGTCCGGTCATGGCATCCACGACCAGCAAAATCTCATGCGGAGAAACACGGGCCTTGACCCGCCTCAGCTCCTCCATCAGCGCTTCGTCAATTTGCAGGCGGCCCGCCGTGTCCAAAATCACCACGTCATGCCCATGACGCTCGGCCCAGTCCACGCCCTCGGCGGCAATCTGCGCCGGGTCGGTCTTGTCGCCCAGCGTAAAGACCGGGGCCTTGACCTGCGCGCCCACCACTTCCAATTGCTTGATCGCCGCCGGGCGGTAAATATCCCCCGCCACCAGCAGAGGGTTTTTGCCCTGCTTGCGCAGCATCGCGGCCAGCTTGCCCGCATGGGTCGTCTTGCCCGCGCCCTGCAAGCCGCACAGCATAACAACAGTCGGGGGCCGCGTGGAAAACGACAGCGACGATTGCTCGCCGCCCAGCAGCGCAGTCAGCTCTTCGTCAACAATCTTGATGACCTGCTGGGCAGGCTGCAAGCCCTGCAGCACGTCCGCGCCGATAGCGCGCTCTTTGACGCGCGCGACAAACTCCTTGACCACCTTGAAGTTGACGTCGGCTTCCAGCAGCACCAGCCGCACTTCGCGCAGGGCATCGCCGACATTGGCCTCGGTCAGCGGCCCTTTGCCGCTGAGCTTGCCCAGAACCCCTTGCAGTTTTTCCGATAAGCTCTCAAACATGGATAGTTTAACAATACGGGGCGTTGACGCGATTCGTCACCCCAAAAACACCCGCACAGTATACTCTTCCATGCCCGTGATGTCAAGCAATCGGAACCACCGAGGAAATAGGATCATACGGTAAAAACGATAACACTTGAGGTGTGCAGAGGATCAAGGCTGCGTCTGACGCAAAATTGGGAGCTGCCAACGCTGAGGGGATCAGCGCGGCGGAAGATTTTCTCCTGGCTGTGCACGGCAGAATGTGCCCGAGCTCCTCTCAGTTTTTCGTTGTGAATCCCGCTGCGGACAGGCCGCGCCTGATTACTGCGTCGGTGTTCATGAGTCGCCAAATCAGGCCGCTGTGAGCATTTTCATCTGCCAGCAGCATCATGCCTAGGTCAATGCCGATCACATCCTTGTCGTACCAGTTCTTCTCGACATTGAAGGCGTTGGAAAACCCGTAGCGGCCCCAAATCCGTGAGCCATGCTTGCGCCATATATTTTGAAGCGCGCTGTGTGCTAGGTTTGGGGTGAAGATCACACTTGTAAGCATTGCGGTGGGGGAAACTGTGCCGCGGCTGCGCCCTGCGGCTGGATAGTCGGCGCCGTAGCCGTCCGGCTGATCGTTGGCGCTGATGCCCCAGAATCCTTCGGCAAAAGTCTTGCTGCTGTCGGGATTACGCCTGCAGAAGGCATGGTCTGCCAGATGTGCGTTGCGCCAGGCATTCCACCAGTCACGCCCCTGGCGGTCACGCAGGCTGTCGACATTGATAAATGCCGGGGCCATCTGTGCCATAAACAGCGGCTCCGGTCCCCCGAACACGGGATAGCCTTCCAATTTTGTCAAAACAACATCCCAGGCATCCCAGGTGTCGGGGGACACCGGATGGCTCCGGGAACCCATCGCCAGCCAGTAAAGACAAGACGCTTCGCTGTAGCCGCGCCAGCGGCTGTTGATCCACCCTGTTTCCGGCTGCCAGCCCATTGAAAAGGCCAGTTCCTGCGGGGCTGTTCCCTCGCCGCGCTGCATCCAGGGCCAGTCAGCGTGGTCGGTCAGGCTCTCGGCAACCTTCTGCACCTCTGTGCCGGGCCAGTAGTCTCCCGCCACACGTGCGCCTAGCAGCAGGAGGGCCGTGTCAATCGAAGAAATCTCGCACTTCCACTGACGCTCGCCGGTCGATTTGTCGACAAAGTGGTAGTAGAAGCCGTGGTTGTTTGGAAGCTTGTCGTGAACAAAGCGCAGAGTGGTCAGGGCACGGGCGTAGCCCTGATCGCGGGTGATCCATTTGTGCGACACGCCGATAGGCAGCGCCGCCAGCGCATACCCGGTCGCCGCCGTAGAAGCGATGGTATGGGTGTCGGGAGCATCACCTAGGTTTTGTGCTCGGTCCTTGGTCAGCCCGGTGATGGGGTCGCTTTCTTTCCAGAAGAAATCAAATGCCCGGTGCTGCACGGTTTCCATGGTCGGCGCGGTTTCCGTAGTCGGGGGTGGGGAGGCGGCACCGGCAGGAGATGATATCAGCAAGGTCAAGCCTAAGAGCAAAAGACAAAGGGTGGAATTGGTCATGGAAGTTTGAAACCTTAACGTGTGCTTGCAGCAGCTGGGGGGGTGTTCTGCGAACGTAGGATCGCCTGTTTTTCCGCGTAGGGCATTCCTGGATTGCTTCGGATAAACTGCTGTTTTGTCTGCTGTGCCTGCGGGCTGGGCGGCTGTGGAACCGAAGACGTTGGTGCGGCTGGCGCAACTGCTGGGTGACTGCATCCAGAGCACAGAAGAAGCAGGCCGAGAAGCAGAGGCCCGCCCCAATAACGCGGCTTGAGGGCTTGAGAGAAAAAATATCGAGTAGATGTTGGCATGGACCAGTTCCTAAAAAGGGCGGGGGCATCGTCCACCCCCGCCGGAGTTCTTGCTGAACGATTAGTAAGTGGTGTCGTGGTAGGCTTCCAGGTTATCCTGAAGGGTGTGCACCCAGGGGATGTTGCCGTCAATCTCGGCCCGATTGTAGCGCCACTGGTTCAGACCATTGCTTTCAACAAACGTGTCGATTAGATGCCGGTATTTGGCATGGCCGTCCATATAGATAATGTTTCCTGAGTTCTTGCTATGGCCGCTGTTGTAAGATGAAGGCCCTGCCACTTGGTTGTTGGTCGTGTCCGCTGGCTCAGTGTAGCCGAGGTAGGGGCCAGCATCTGGGAACACCCAGCTTGTCTCCAGGATAATCAACGCGTTGGACGGCTGATCTATGCCCGCGAGCTTCTGCGGGTAGCTGGCACCATGTCCGAACTGGCCGCTTAGGAAGATATCAGGAAGCCAAAATGCGTAGCTGGTGGCGAAACCGGCTGGCTTAGCATTGGCGGCTGAATCGAGCTGCTGGGCAGCTGGATTGGAGGGGCATTTGAATACAGCGTAGCTTTTGATGTATGGATAAATCTCATCCTTCCAGCTGCGCTGGTGGCCGTCAGCCGGATCGGTATCCGTGTAGCGCATTGGGAAGGTTTCATCAAAGTCCTGGTTGTACTGCAGCAGGCCGGTGCCGATCTGCTTCTCGTTGGAGAGGCAGGCGATTTGTCGGGCTTTTTCTCGTGCTTTCGCAAAAACTGGGAACAGGATGGCTGCGAGTATCGCGATAATGGCGATGACGACAAGCAGCTCGATGAGCGTAAACCCATTTTCCTTTTTTGGTTTCATGTGATTCTCTTAGGACTTACGCAGTTGGTTCTAACTGAATGGTGGGCTTCTGTAAATACAGCCGAATGGCCTCACGAATGAGGTTCGCTTTGGCGGCGTAGCTGCTAATGCCCGTCTGCAAGCGATGCGCTTCCAAG
>JAABUQ010001644.1_pt1 | contig 47236 bp, 46 predicted proteins | sample 5560001 | NCBI WGS metagenome assembly JAABUQ01 (sample SAMN10711888, study PRJNA513371) | rock metagenome | isolation source: Antarctica rocks | place: Antarctica: Victoria Land, Finger Mt nord | collected 2015-12-18
GTGCCGTCCGCTGATCCGCACTCGCAGTCAACCGAGTTTGGCCCGCCATGCTCTATCCTCGTGAACCGACACAAACATCGAATCACACATCAAGTCCGTTGGGCAAGCAGCACAAACCTGCTTAGGTGTGGCGGCTTACAATCATCGGCGGCTGTGCTCGCAATCGTCGCCGATTTCTGCTCACGCTCTCTCACAATGGCGACGTGCCCATGCTCACGCTCTTTGCCAGCCTGCTCGCAATCATTGCTCCGTGCTCGCAATCGGAAAGGCGTGCTCACGTGCCTGCCACTGGTGCCCAACCACGTCGCTCGACGTTCTCAAAATCCTTCGTTTCCGAGAACGGCTTAGGCGGCTCCTGTGAAGGGTTTTAGATGCCCGCCGTCGACGAGGGTGGGTCCGGGTGCACGGCCGGCGTCTGAAAGCCTCCGGGGAAGGAAACCGCGTGCCGGTTGGCCGCACCGCCCGTCCGGGGCACCCGCTATAGGTTTATGGCCGGCCGAGGTGGGGTGTCTGCGGTCCGAGGCCGCCGGATCGCAGGAAGCATTAAGGCGCTCGGTCCGATGCAGTCCGCCGAGGGGCCTCATCGAGGGTCCGCGGAGGCCTTCGGCGCGGTGCTGGATGGCGTTCCGGGACGTGCGGGGTCGAGATCGTCCGTTGCGTCGTCGAACGCGGGGTCGGCCGGGCCGTTCTCCGTCGTGGGTCGGCACGGGCGGGATCATGAGCTGTCGACCGTGAAGACGGGGCTCGAGCGCGGTGTGCAGCCCCGATCGAAGGTCTCGATCACGAGCATGCGGCCACCGCAACAGGGGCATGGTCGAAGCTCCCGCGGCCCGTCCCCGGTCTCGTCCTGCGCTCCATCGCCAGCGCGGTCCGGCTGAGGTATCGCGGCGAGGAGTTCACGGGCACCTACAAGGAAACCGCCTCGGGCGTGAAGCTCGATCGGGCGGAGCGGCGTAAGGTGCTGCCCTGGCACAACGGCGCGAAATCGACGCGGTGCTGGTGACGGAACTGTCGCGCTGGGGCCGCAGCACGACCGACCTGCTGGCGACGCTCATGGAACTGGAGGCCCGGCGCGTGTCACTGGTGGCGCTGAACGGGATGAAGTTCGACCTCACGACGCCGCATGGGCGCATGATGGCAACCTTGCTGGCCGGCATCGGCCGAGTTCGAGCGCGAACTGACGGTGGAGCGCATCCGCTCGGGCATCGCCGCCGCCAAGGCACGGGGCGCGCGGCTCGGGCGCCAAGTCGGGCAGCGGCCGAAGTCGGATCGGCTCGCTTCCAAGGTCCTCGCCCTTTTCGCTGAGGGCCGGAGTTATCGACTGATCGCGCGCGAGGTGGGGCTGAGCAAGAACACAGTCGCCGAGATCGTGAAGCGGAACAGGATGTCCTGATTATTCCCGGTTGCTATAGGCGGAGCGCCATGCCGGTCCCGAGTGTCTACCGTGCTATTCTGCCCGTTCTATGGCATGACCCCTACTGAGAATTGCTGCACACCAGGCTACCGCCTTGCGCCCGGTAGCGGACCCCCATGACGGCACAGGACAGATCGACGACCAGCGCGCCCAAGCCCGCGAGCGCCTGGGCACGCGGGCGTGTAACAACCCTAAAAGTATTTGCGAGAGTGAGATGTTTGATCGTTTCTTTAGAACTAAAATGCCTACGCTTTTAGCTGCTGCGTGCGGACTCATTGCTGCTAATGTATATTACGCTCAGCCGCTCGTGGCCCCGATCAGCGCCACGATAGGCTTACCGTTAGAAACGGCAGGCCTTATCGTAACAATGACGCAGTTGGGCTATGGCGCTGGTTTATTGTTAATTGTTCCGCTTGGCGACCTTCTCGAAAACCGTTGCCTGATCCAGGTGCTTCTCGCTGTCGACGCGCTCGCCCTCATCGGCGCCGCCACTTCGGCGAATCCGCTTCCGTTCCTGCTGTCAGCCCTTTTCATTGGCGGGGGCTCGGTTGCCGTTCAGGTCATCGTGCCCTATGCAACACACCTACTCACAGATGACGCGCGCGGCCGGACGATCGGCCATGTCATGAGCGGGCTCATACTGGGCATTGTCCTGGCCCGGCCCGCCGCAAGCTTCATCGCCGCTGTTACCTCTTGGCGGCTCGTGTTCGCTCTGTCGGCGTTGTCCATGGCGACCCTCGCGTGGGTTCTCGGGCGCGCACTGCCGCCCCGTCACCCCGCTGCGGGCCTGCGCTACCTCGAACTGCTTCGATCGTTGGGCCGCTTGGCGCTGACCACGCCGGCGCTGCGGCGACGCGCCCTCTACCAAGCGGGCCTGTTCGCGTCTTTCAGCTTGTTCTGGACCGCCGTGCCCCTTCGGCTCGCGGAACCGCCGTATTATTTGTCTCAGGGCGGGATCGCAATTTTCGCCTTGGCGGGAGCCGCCGGCGCGGCCGTGGCGCCTATTGCGGGCGCGCTCGCCGATCGCGGCTGGACCCGCATCGCTACGGGCGTCGCCATGACAACGGTCGCCGCCGCCCTGCTCATCGCTCACCAAGCGCCTTCGAACCCGACTGTCGGCATCGGCGCCCTGGTGCTGGCCGCCGTGCTCCTGGATGTCGGGCTCTCAGTCAATCTGATCCTCGGCCAGCGCACGCTTTTCGCGCTCGGCGCCGAGGTGCGCAGTCGGCTCAACGGTCTTTATGTCGCGGCTTTCTTTCTAAGCGGCGCGCTCGGTTCAACCCTGGCGACCTCGACCTATGCCCGTGGAGGCTGGTTGCTTGCCTCGGAGGTCGGCTTCACCCTGCCGCTTGCCGCGATAGTTTATTACGCAACCGAGTTCCTGTGACCCATCTGCCATTCGCCGCGCCGATCACCACTTGACCATGCCGCCGTCGACGTTGAGCGTTTGTCCGGTGATGAAGCGTGCCTCGTCGGACGCCAGGAACGCGACCGCGTCGGCGATGTCCTGGGGCTGTCCGCGGCCGGGAATGGCCTGAAGCATCTCGACGAAGCCGAAGCTGTTGTTGTGAGGGCTGGCCTTCACGCCATCCGATTCGGTCAACCCCGGCGTGACGGCGTTGACGTTGATCCCGTACTTGCCGAGTTCGGTCGCGAGCGCCCGGGTGAAGGCGAACACACCTCCCTTGGCGGCCACATAGGCGGCCATGTTCGGGGTTCCGGCGAAGATCACGTTGGAGCAGATGTTCACGATTCGGCCCTTGCGGCCCAGCCGTCGCATGACGTCGGAGGAGGCGCGCGACATGAGGAATACGCTCGTGAGGTTGACGTCGATGATCCGGCGCCAGTGCGCGAGGTCGACGTCGTCCCAGGCGATGAAGGGTACGATTGCGGCGTTGTTGACCAGGACGTCGACGCCCCCGGCCCGCGTCTCGACGTCCTCGTGCAGCGCCCTAACGGCCGCTTCGTCGGACACGTCGCAGGCGAGAGCGAAAGCGCCGCCGCCGATGGATTCGGCCGCCGCTCGCGCGCCTTCGACGTTGATGTCGGCCAGGACCACCGTGGCGCTATCCCTCGCGATCCGCGCCGCTATGGCCTTGCCGATCCCCTGGGCGGCCCCCGTGACGATAGCGACCTTGCCGTCAAACCGACCCGTCATGCTTCGTTCCCTTCCGCGCGCTCAACGACGCGTCGATGACGCCCATCGCCGCGACCACCCCGGCGCCCACGTCGACGCGCTGCCCCAGTGCGCCAAGCGCGCCGCCGAGCGCAGACACGGCGAGCACCGCGTAGAGCGGTCGGGCGGTCGGCCCCATGTGGCCGATGCGGATCAGCCGGCCCAGAGTTTGGCCCCGACCCGACGAAACCACCAAGCCGTAGCGTTGATGCAGGGCGGCCCGCAGCGCCGCGTCTTGGATCCCGGCCGGCAAGCGAACCGCGGTGGTCGTGGGGGAAGCGATCGCCTCCCGGGCCGGCCAAAGGGCCAGGCCCATCGCCATTACGCCGGCGCGGCACGCCGCCGCGGTCAGCGCGTGCCGCGCCCACACCCGCTCGGGCTCCTCGTCCAGGTAAAGGTCGAGAGCGGCATCGAGCCCGTTGATCTCGGCCACCGACGGGGTGAATGGAAAGGGCGCCGCCGCCTGCCATGCATCTTTCCAGTCGAGGATGCTGAGCATCGAAGCGCGGGGGGCGTCGGGGTTCGACTTCATCTTGTCCCAGGCGCGGTCGCTGACGCCCAGGATCGTTAGCCCCGGCGGGCACCCGAGGCACTTGTTCGGACCGGTGACGAAGATGTCGGCCCGGCAATCGTCCGGGTGGATGTCCATACCCCCGAACGACGACACGGCGTCCACGATCAGGAAGGCGCCGCGTCGGGCGACGATCTCCCCTATTTCGCGAACGGGATTGAGCGTCCCCGACGGCGTATCATGGTGGCAGACCGAGACGACCGTGATGTCGGGCCGCTCTTCGAACGCCGCCTCGACCCGCGCCGGGTCGATCGCCTCGTCATAGGCAACTTCGACCTCCACGAGATCGGCGCAATACCGCTTGGCCCAAAAGCCGAAACCTTTGCCATAAACGCCCGACGCCAGGATCAGCACAACGTCGTTCCGGCCGATGAGGGAGGCTGCCGCGGCCTCAAGGCCGAGCACGGGCTCGCCGTGCAGGATGGTGGGCGGCGTCGTCATTCGAAGCGCCCGTCGCGCCTTCTCGTTAACGCGTTCGTAGGTGGCCAGGAAGGCCGGGTCGTAGTCGTAGAGCACCGTGCGGGACAGGGCGTTGAGCACCGCCGGATAAGCGTCGACGGGGCCCGACGTCAGCGTGAACACGGTATCCGTCATGCCCGCCCCTCTCCTTGAGCACTCGTCGCGGGATCGAACTTGGGTCAGCCGTAGAACTGGGCGCCTTTACGGTAGGTCGCGAAGTTCTTGGCATCGTGGGAGAACATGAGTTCGGCATCATGCTGCTCGGCCAGCGATCTGACCCGCCGCATGGACTCGAGCCCCTTAACGGCGTCGATGTGGAACGACGCCTGGCACAGCGTTTCAAGGCTTTGCTGCGTGTAGGCGGCGTCAATCGTGAACAGCATCGGGCGACGCGTCCCGAACTCGACGAGCAGGCTGTAATGACCGATGGCGTGCCCCGGCGTGAAGATGAGCTTCACGCCCCTGGCGAGGTCCACGTCGCCCGTTATCCTCTCGAAGGCGGAGTTCGCGCGCGTCGTGCCCGCCAGCAGTTGGTCTGCCTTCCCCCGCGCCTCGGCCGCCTCCGCCGAAAAGCTCAGGTCCGAATAGCCCAGCACCTCGAACGGCTGTGGTTCGGCGGCTTCCTTGATCTCGTCCGTGTGACACAGCTTCTTCGAGTGCGGGAAGAACTTGTTGCCGCCGACGTGGTCGAAATGGAAGTGGGAATTGACGACGACGTCGATGTCCTTCGGCTCGAGGCCGATCATCTTGAGCGCACCGGGTACGGTCTGGTTCCCGGTCTGCATCGGTTTCTCGAACGGCAGCACCTTCATGACGTGATCGTAATCAAAGCCGGAGTCGATCAGGAAGCGTCCGTCGCTATGGTCGACCAGGATCGAGTAGACGGGGAAGCGGATTTCGCCGCCCGGCCCCCGGTTCCAGAACACGTGATAGCCGTCGAGAACGAGCGAGCCACCATCGAGCAGGTAAACCTTGGTGTCCGACATCCGACTCTCCTTCTCAACGCGCCCCGCGCATGTAGGGAACACCCAGGGCCGCCGGCAGGCTCGCGCGACGCCCGAAGACGACCAGCACCGCCATCACTGCCGCGAAGGGCAGCATCTGGATGACATCCGTCGGCACGCCGACGCCCGCGACCTGCAAGGCCGTCGTTATCGCCAGGCAGCCGCCGAACAGCAGGGCCCCGAGCAGCACATAGAGCGGCCGACCCCGCGCCAGCATGGCGAGCACGATGCCGATGTAACCCGCGCCGTTGGTCATGAACGGGATGAAGATGCCCGCCCCGACGATGGCCAGGAAAGCGCCGCCGATGCCCGCCAGCGCGCCCGTCGAGAGCACCGCGAACGAGCGCGTGCGCACCACGTCGACTCCGGCGGCGTCGAGGGCGGCCGGCTTGTCACCCGCAGCCTTAAGGTTGAGGCCGAGACTCGTGAACCGGTAGAGGCCCGCCAGCACTGGAACCAGCGCGACGGCCAGATAGGTGACCGCCGGGCGGTCGAAGAGGGCCGGTCCGAACATAGGAATCCTGGCGAGGACCGGAAGGGGGAGCGTGGCGACGCCCGAAAGCCGCGGGTAGCTTTGGGCGAACTGGAAATGGTGGAGAAGCGCCGTCGTCCCTTCGGTGCCTAGCGTGAGCGCGATGCCGACCACGATTTGGCTGAGTCCCAGGCGGATGCAGAAAATCGCCATTAGGGCGGCAACGAGGAGCCCGCCGAACGCGCCGCCCGCGAAGCCGAGCCACACCGATCCGGTCGTGTAGGCGACAAGGAAGCCAAGATAGCTGCCCGCGAGCATCATGCCTTCGATGCCGATGTTGAGTACGCCGGCCTTTTCGGAAATCTGCTCGCCCAGTCCCGCGAGCAGAAGCGGCACGCCTGCCGTAACGGCGCCGAGCACGAGCGCGGTGAGGAAGATCGGGGTGAGCAGCACCGCTAAACCCTCGCCCGTTCGCGATGGCGAGCGTCGATATATTCGCCGACCGCGAGTAGCAGGAGCAAGATCGCCACGACGACCAGGGTGAAGAAGTTCGGCACGCCGGTCAGCCGCGCCGCGCTCTCGCCGCCGATCGACAGGACCGAGAACAGAAAAACAAACAGGATCGTGGCGAAGCCGTTGAACCGCGCCAGGAACACGAGCGGCACCACGAAAAGGCTGAAGGCCGGGTTCCAATCGGCCCGGACGTTGCCTTCGACGCCCAAAACCTCGACGGCGCCGCCGATTCCGGCGAGGGCGGCCGAGAGCGCGAAGACCGCGACGGTCAGCCTCGGGACCGGCAGGCCGGCATGGACCGCGGCACGCACGTTGGCGCCGACGACGCGCAACCGGAGGCCGAATGCGGTGCGGGTCATCACGAAATGGACGGCCAGGACCGCCGCGATGCCGATGAGGACGCCGCCGCTGACCCGCGTGCCGTAGAGCTTCGGCAGCCGGTCCACCACGGCCAGCGTCCGGGTCTGGGGGACCGTCGTGGCGAGATCGAGAAAGACGAGCTTGACGAGGACGTTGGCGAAGGACACGCCGAGGAACGTCATCATCAGGGTCGTGATGATCTCGTTGACGCCCTGGTAGGCGCGCAGGAGGGCGGGCACAAGCGACCAAACGGCGCCCACGAGAGCCGCCAATCCGAAGCACAGGACAAAGACGGCCCAGGCGGGCAACACGTCGCGGAGCGCCGGCGCGGCAGCCGCCACGACGACGGCGGCCAGCAGGAACTGGCCGTCGCCGCCGAGGTTCCAGATGCCGGCCCGAAACGCGAGGGTGAGGCTCGCGCCCAACATGAGCAGCGGCGCCATGCGGGTGAAGGATTCCTGCAAGCCCGAGGGCGACCACAGCCCGCGGCGCAATACCGCTCCGTAATATTCGACCGGGCTGACGCCGAGCGCGAGCAGGAACGCTCCCGACAAGATCAGCGCCGCCAGCACGGGGCCGACGCTCAAGACGAACAGGCGCGCCAAGGACCGGCTCGCCCCGAAGCTCGGCCGAGCGGGCCGGGCGGCTCTGAGCGCGTCGGCGCTCATGCGGCGGCGCCCACCATGAGGGCGCCGGCACGCTCGCGCGCCCGCTCGTCGTTCGTCACCGTGCCGGCCAGCTTGCCGTCGCGCATCACCGCGATGCGGTCCGCGAGTTCGAGCAGTTCTTCGAGGTCGGTCGAGATCAGAAGCGTCGCGACGCCGCGCTCGGCAGCTTCGCGAATGCGGCGGCGCGTCGCGACGATGTTCTGCACGTCGAGTCCGTGGGTCGGCTTGGCGTAGATCACGACCTTCGCCGGGCCCTCGAGTTCGCGGGCGAGCAGCGCCTTCTGGATGTTGCCCCCCGAAAGCCGGCCGATGGGCGTTTCGACGGTCGGCGTGCGGACGTCGAAGGCTTCGACGAGCCTACGGGCATGCGTCGTAATGGCCTTGCGGTCGGCGAGGCCGTGCCGCCACCAGGGCGCATCCCCAATCTGCTTCAGGAGCAGGTTCGTCCAAACTGGAAAGGCGCCGATCGTCCCCTCGCCGAGCCGGTCGTCGGTGACGTAGCGCAGCCCGAGCTTGCGGCGCGCCCCGACATCGAGCGCCTCGATCGCCCGCCCGTCGAGGGTGATGCACCCGCCGCCGAGCTGGGTTTGGCCCGCCAGGGCCTCGGCGAGTTGCTTCTGCCCGTTGCCATCGATGCCGGCTACGCCTAGGATTTCGCCCTCGGCGAGATCGAAATCGATCCCGCTCGCGCCCACGCGGACCACGACGCCGCTCGCGGCGAGCATCGTGCGGCCGCGCATCCTGCGGGCGGGCCGCGCTTCGCCGAGTTCCTCGGCCACGATCGCGGGTGCGGGCAGCGCGCCGAACATCAGCCGCAGCACGTCGGCGGTCATCCCCGCCTCGTCCGCCGCGGCCATCCGCTCCGGAGCAGTCTCGCCGACCTTGCGGCCCGAGCGCAGCACCGAGATACGGTCGCCGAACCGGAACGCCTCCTTGAGCTTGTGAGTGATGAACACGATCGCGAGCCCGCGACCCGCGAGCCGCCGCATCAGGACGCCAAGTTCGTCCGCGCCCTTCGGGGTCAACATGGAGGTAGATTCGTCGAGGATCAGCACCCGGCTGCCGCGCAGCACGGCCCGCAGGATTTCGGCCTGCTGCTGCTCGCCGAGCGAAAGCGCTCCCGTCACGGCGTAGGGATCGACCGACAGGCCGAGGCTTTGCCGACATCGCGCAGCCGCCGGCCGAGTTCGGCGCGACCAGGCGCGCGCCACCAGGGCGCCCCGAGCGCGACGTTCTCGGCGATCGTCAGGCTCGGCACCAGCATGACGTGTTGGAAGACCGTGCCGATGCCGAGATCGAGCGCGTGCCGAGGGGAGCGGATCCGCGTCGCTTTCCCGTCGACCCGGATCTCGCCTCCGTCGGGCTGTAAGAGTCCCGACAACATCCCGATCAGCGTGGACTTGCCGGCGCCGTTCTCTCCGAGCAGCACGTGGATCTCGCCGGGCGTGATGGCGAGGTCGACGGCGTCGTTGGCCAGAACGCCGGGAAAGTGCTTGGTGACGGCGATCATCTCGGCGATCGCCGCCTGCACGCGTCCGGGTTCGGTGAGGCCCGCCATCGTGCGCCTACTTGGCTACCGGCACTTCGGTCACCAGCGCGTGCACCGCCGCCGCGTCGTAGTGCGGTTCAACCTTGATCTTGCCGTCGACGATGTCCTGGCGGATCGCCTGCAGGTCGGACCAGGTCTGGTCGGGGATGTGGCTCGTCTTCAGCAGGTGAACAGAGTCGTCCGCAAGCTTGATCGAATATTCGTAGGTGCCGAACTTACCGCTTTTCAGGTCCTCGATCATGGCGGTGTAGACCGACGTGACGTTCCAGACGACCGAACTCAGCAGGTTGCCCTTGTCGAGGCTCGACTTGTCGCCGATCACGTCAATGAACCAGGCCTTGGCGCCGTTAGCGGGCTTCGCGGTTTCGACCGACTGAATCATGCCGAAGCTCGAACCGTTGCCCTGACCGAAGATCACGTCGGCGCCGGCCGCGATAACGGCATCGGTCACCCGCTTGCCGCCGGCCGCGTCGCTGTAGGCGGCCGGTCCGATCACCGCGTACCGGACGGTGATCTTTGGGTTCTCGGCCTTGGCGCCCTCGGCGAAGGCGGCCGACTGCGAGTTCCAGGAGGGCGGCTCACCCGACACCACGATGCCGACCGTGCCGGTCTTGCTCATCTTGGCGGCCAGTCGCCCGGCCAGATACGCGCCCTGGTGGCCGCTCAGCGTGTAGTCCGCGATCTTGCCTGGCACGCCCGAGCCGGGCTTGTCGACGATCGCCACCGGGACGTTCGCTTCCGCGCCGATCTCCGGGGCGGCCGTGTTGTAGCCGCTGGCATGCGCGATCAGCAGGCTGGCGCCGCCCTCGGCGAGTTCGCGCATGGTGGGCCGCACGTCCCCATAGCCGAGGTTCTGCGCCACTACCACCTTTACGTTTTCCTTGGCGCCCGCGGCTTTGGCGGCCTCGATCCCCTGCTGGTTCCAGCCGTAGTCGGTGCCCTCCTCGGGCGTCAGGATCGCGATGGATTTCACCTCGGCCGCGACTGCGCGACCGGACAACAGGGCCGCCAGGCTCAGGGCCGCGAGGCCGTAACTCAGTTTTCGCTTCATCTTTCTTCTCCCCTCCAAGACGAGATGTCGATCAGGCCTCTTCCCGTCCTTCGACGGGCCACCAAACCGCCGCCTTCAGGCGGCCACGCGGCGGCGTCCCTGGACAGGGATCGCCCTGAGCGTCACGCCGTTGGCCTCGCCCGCGCGCGGGTCCGGCGTTGAAACGGGGCGGCATCGGGGCTAAGCCCGCCGCGTCGATCAAAGGATGCCTCATGCTCCGCACACTCCTCGCCTTCGGCCTCGCCGCGCTCGCCTGCACGCCCCTGGCGGCGGGCGAGGAAGGACGGGCGGCCCTCCGCGGCACGCAGGGGCTCGCCGCCGTGCCTTTCGCGGCCCGCAACGACGCGGCGGAACCGATCGACTGCGTCGCCGCGCTGGCGCATTGGTATTCGCTGGACCTCGGTCGAGCCGACCCGGGCCACACCCTCGAAGGCATGCTTTGGTTCGACGCCAGCAACGGCGAGTTGCTGGCCCTCAATCGCGAACAGGATCGCATGCCGGTGCAAGCGCTCACCTGCGGCCTCGTGGGAGCCGCCTGGACCACCGGTACCCCGATCGGCTTCGAGCGCAGGGTCGGGTCGGTCCCCGAGCCGGTGAGCCTGGTCTGCCGGCTCCGGGGCGGGACACTGACCTGCAGCTGAACGGCGTTCACGGCCCACTCCCCTCGAGGACGCGACGCACCGCTATGAACTTCGCGGCGCGCTCCGCGACCAGCGCGCTGATGCGCTCCGGGGTGTAATCGTAGACTCCGCCCCCGGTCTTAATGCCGAGCCTGCCCTCCCGCGTCCTCGCCGTGACGAAAGGCGCCACATCCCGCCGCGTCGACAGCTCTTGGTTGAGGAAGCTACTGACCGATTCGTAAATGTCGAGGCCGGCCATGTCGAGCAGCGCCATCGGGCCGACGATGCCGAGTTTATAACCGATCCCCCAGGACACGCAGGTGTCGACGTCTTCCGGGGCGATGACCCCGTCCTCGACGAGCGCCACGACTTCCCGCAACAGCGCGTAGAGGACCCGGTTTTCGACGAACCCGGGAACGTCCTTTTTCACCACCACCGGGAGCAGCTTGAGATCGCGGATGGTCCGAACGATGGCGTCCACGGTCGCGGGCGCTGTCTTCTCCCCCGCGATCACCTCGATCATCGGGATGACGTGAGGCGGGTTCGACCAATGCATGCCCACGAAGCGCTCGGGATGCGAGATCGCGGCTTGCAGCTTGCTGATCGGTATTCCGGACGTGTCGGTCGCGACGATGACGTCGGCGCCGATGAGCGGGTCGATGGCGCGGTAGAGCGCCGTCTTGATCTCGAAATTCTCCGGCACGTTCTCGATGACGAAGGTCGCGTCGGCCAGAGTCGCCGCGAGGTCGTGGCAGAACTCGACCGGTGCCTGTCCGCCCGCGGGGGCGATAACTCCCAAACGGTCGAGCACCCCATAGGCGACTTCGAGGGCGGCCCGTGCCCGCTCGATGGCGGCGCCCTGCGCATCGTGCGCCCTGACCTTGATGCCGCCGCGCGACAAGGTGGCGGCGATGCCCGGTCCCATGGTCCCGAGCCCGATCAGGGCCGCCTGACGCATGGTCGTCCCCTCCGCTTGGTCGGTCACTCAAGCACCGTTGCCGAGGAACTTGTCAGTGAAGACGCTCTCGACGGCCGGCACGGTCTTGAGGGCGCCCTGGTCCGACAGCGTCTTCAATGTCTGCTCCCACTGAACTTGCGTCATCCAGCCGAGCCCGTGCGCCTTCGTGTCCTCGCTCGTGAACGTCGACGCGATATCGGCCTTGAGCTGAGCCAGCAGCACGTCGGTCTTCCCGGCGTAGCCCGGCGCTGCCTTGGCGGTGATGTCCGCCGCCTCTTCGGGGTGGGCCACGACGTCTTCGAAGGCCTCCTTGTAGGCGGCGACGAAGCGGCCGACGAGGTCGGGCTTGTCGTTGATCATCTTCTCGGACGTGAACAAGCCCGAGCCATAAGCCTGCCAACCGTAGTCGGCGCCGAGCATGATGCTGAGCGAACCGGGGCCGCCCGCCTTGGCTTCGAGCTCCGGCAATTCCGCGTCGACGTAGCCGACGACCGTTTGCACGCGGCCGAGCAGCAGGTAGCTTTCATAAGGCGGCGACACGCCGCTGATCGTCATGTCCTTCTCGGACAGGCCGTTCGCGGCCAGGAAAGCCTTGAAGAAGATGTACGTCGAACCGGCCGGGTGGATGCCGACCGTCAGCCCCTTGAGGTCGGAGGGCTTGGCGAGCTTGGCGGTCTTGGCGAGCGACAGCATCGCCAATGGCGAATGCTGGTTGACCGCGGCGATCGCCAAGACGGGGACGGCCTGGGAACGGGCGACCGCGAGGGTCGGGAAATCACCGAAGCCGAAATCCGCGTTGCCGTTTGCCGTGAGACGCAAGGCGTCCGGCGTGCCGGTGCCCTTGCGGATTTCGGACAGGTCGATCCCATGCTTGGCAAAGATGCCCTTTTCCTTGCCCACGAAGAACATGGCGTGGTTGCCGCGCACCACCCAGTCGAGCTGAACGGTCACGGCGTCGGCCGCCGCCGCGGTGCGCGACAGTCCGCCGAGCGCGGCGGCGAAGGCCAGGGCGGTGACGGCTTTGAAATGGGTCCGCTTCAGCATGATCGTTTTTCCTTTGATCGAGGCGTGTGCGACGACGGGATCAGCGCGCGTTGAACTTGGGCGCCCAGGGGACGGCGAACCGCTCCAGGGCTTCGATGGCGTAGTAGAACCCCACGCCGAGCACGGACACGAGCAGCAGTGCGGCGAAGACGAGCGGGGTGTCGAGCTGGGTCGAGGCGAACTCGATCGTGTAGCCGAGCCCGTCCGACGCCCCAGCAAACTCACCCACGATGGCGCCGATGACGCTCAGGGTCGCGGCGATCTTCAGCCCGGCCATCAGGGTCGGCAGCGAGTGCGGAACCCGAATCTTTATGAGGATGTCGGTCGGACCGGTACCGACCGACCGCATCAGGGACAGGAGCGAGGGATCGACGGATTCCATGCCGGCCAGCATGGACAGGGTGACCGGGAAAAAGGCGATCACCATGATGAGGCCGATCTTGGGGGCGAGCCCATAGCCGAACCACAGGATGAAGATCGGCGCGAGCGCGACTTTCGGCACGTTCTGGAACAGCACCACGAGCGGGTAGAGCGCCTGCCCGAGCCAATCGAAGCGCACGATCACCAGCGCCAAAGCGACACCGACGACGGCCGAGACCGCGAAGCCGAACAGGATTTCCTTGGCGGTGACGGCCGTGGCTTTGGCAAGCGTGGCCCATTCTCGGCCGAGCGCCGCCGCGATGGCGCTCGGGGCTGGCACGACGAAGGGCGAGACCGAGAAAACCCGGATCAGGGCTTCCCAGAGCAGGATCGTGCCGAGTGCAAGGATCAGCGCCGGCAGCCATCGCCCGGTCGAAAGCCGCTGCACGACGCCGCCCCGGCCGGCGAGGCCGAGGCCCGGATCGACGGCGCTCACGGGCCGGCTCCCGGCTGGTGGCCTAAGCTGAGGGCGCCGCGGAGCCGGCGTTTCAGTTGCGCGAACTCGGGACGGTCGAGCGTCGCTTCGTCCCGCGGATAGGGCAGCGGAACCTCGAGCGTCTGGACGATCCGGCCGGGTCCCGTCCCGAGGACGTGCACCTGGCTCGACAGGTACACGGCGTCGTCGATCGAATGCGTCACGAGGACGATGGTCTTTCCGGTTTGCTGCCAGATGTCGAGCAGCGACCGGCTCATCGCGTCCCGCGTGATGGCATCGAGCGCGCCGAACGGCTCGTCCATGAGGAGCACGCTCGGGTCTAGGGCCAGGGCGCGAGCGATCGACACGCGCTGACGCATGCCGCCGGACAGTTCGTTAGGCCGCTTGTGGCCAGCGTCGCCGAGGCCGACAAGCGACAGCATGGCCTGCGCCCGCTCACGGAGCCGCGCCCGCGACAGGCTTTTATCGCTGATGCCGAGCAGGAGCGCCGCGTTGTCGAGCGCGCTTTTCCAGGGCAGCAGATTGGCGTCCTGGAACACGAGTCCGATCTGGCGTCGACGAGCCGCCTCGGTGGCGGTCATGCCGTCGATGGACACGGTCCCGCTCGTCGGCTCGATCAGCCCCGCCACCACCTTGAGCAATGTGCTCTTGCCGCAGCCGGAGGGGCCGATCAGGCACACGAAGGCGCCCTTCTCGACCGTGAGACCCACATCCTTAAGCACAACCTGCCGCCGGCTGCGCGTGCCCATCACCACGGACACGCCCTCGACCGCGATCAGATTCGATGCTGATCGGCTGGCGCTTCCAGGCACGTGGTCGATGGTCCTGACCGCTGTGAGGGGCACGATCCGCTCGTCGGGTTCGGCTTCGGCTTCGGGGACCTTGCGGCATGAAATCTCAGGCGGCGCTCGCCACCGGAGCGGGTTTCGCGCCCGTGGCGGCCTGGAAGGCCGGTCGGGCTTCGACCCGTGCCGCCCAACTCTTCAGTTTCGGGAGTTCCGGCAGGTCGATCGGGAACGCGAGGCAGCGTTTGAGGATCGGGCCCAGCGCGATGTCGGCCAAGGTCAGGCGCCCCAGCGCGAACCATTCGCGGGTTGCGAGATGCGTGTCGGCCAAGGCGAGCAATAAGGCGAGTTCCTTACCCTGCGCGTCGAAGTCAGACACGCGTTCCCCGGCCGGCTTCTTGGAATCCTTAAACATCGTGAGGTAGGGCGCGTTGATCGAGGCCAGCAGCCAATCCATCCAGCGCTCGACATCCGTCTTCTCGGCGGGCGTCGCGCCGGTGAGGGACGGGGCGCGGATGGCCGCGATGTAGCGCAGGATCGTGTTCGACTCCCAGATCACGGTCTCGCCGTCGATCAGGGTCGGCACCTTGCCGTTGGCGTTGAGCGCCTTGTACTCCGGCGTTTGCGTATTGTTGAACTGACGGCCGTAGTCCTGCCGATCATACGCGACGCCGGTCTCTTCCAAGGCGAACAGGACCTTTTGCACGTTGCCGGATGTTTGCCGCCCCAAAAGCTTCAGCATCACGTCCTCCCGTTGCTTCTCTGTCATACCCGGCGTGGCCGGTAAGCGATGGCGTCCATCTCGATCTTGGTATTGATGACCGCCCGCGCTTCCACGGTGGTGCGGGCCAAGGCGACGTCCGTGAAGTTGGCGGCGAACACTTTGTTGTAGCGCCCGAAATCGCGCGTATCCTGCAGAAATGTCGTGATCCTCACCACGTCGGCGAGGCTCGCGCCTTCTTCGGCGAGGATGCGCGCGAGAGTGTCGATCGTTGCCTGCGTTTCTACCTCGATCGTGCCGTCGACCATATTGCCTTGGTCGTCCTTTCCGACCTGGCCCGATATGAAAATGAAATCGCCGGCCCGCACCGCCGGGTAGAACGGCAAGTTGGGATTCTTGGTGCCGATCGGGTACCGGTCGGTCGCCGCGCCGGGGCCGGAGGATGCGGGGGATTTATCGCTGTCCATCAGAAAACGCTCGTCCCGATGATGTCGACGCCGTGGACACGGTCGACGAGGTAAATGATGCCGCGGTTGTCGATCGTGACATCGTTGGAGGAGGCAAGGCTCGCGCCGGACGGTGCGTCCGGCACGAAGTGGGCTACCTCGCGCGGCGCGAACGGATCCGCGATGTCGACCAGCCGCAGCCCCTGAGCGAACCAGGCGAACGGAACGACGGATCCGTTGAGGCGCTCGGAAGGCTGATGACAGCCCATCATGGGCGGCTGCGGCGCCCCGTCGGGGTCGAGGCCGTCGACTTGAAAGGTCGAGATCGGCAGCGGGTTCGTTTCGTCCGTGATGTCGTAGATCCAGGCGAACGCGGGAGCGGCGGGGTAGAGCTTCGCCACGTCCTCGTCCGCGACCACCATGATGCTGCGGCCCTTCAAGGGTTCGGCGATCGGCAAGCAGGTGTGGGTCGGATGCGGAAAACCCGGGCTCGAATTGACGTGGGACACGACCTTCGGCCGGCTCATGTCGGAGATGTCGAGGATATAGAAGCCGTGTTGCCAGTAGCTGACGTACAGCCGGTCGCCGAAACGCAGCGGGTGATGGCAGCGCGGTGTGACGCCGGCGACCAGTGCGCATTCCTCGCCGCCTCCGGTCCACTGGCCGGGGATCCACCAGCGGCCGACCTCGACCGGCCGGGACGGGTCCTCGAGATCGAGGATCATCACGATATTGCCGACGTAGCCCTCGGCCGTGGGTGAGATGTAGGCGTAGCGCCCGTCGAAATCATAGCGGTGGACTCCGCGTCCCCCGGAGGTCGTCCACTTGGCGATTGGACGCGGCTCGCGCGGCTTGGACACGTCGTAAATGCCGAGGCCCCCGCCGAAATCCGCCGCACCGCCATGCCCGAGTTTCTCGTGGTTGACCACCATGATGTTGCCCGCCACCCGCACCTTATGCGAGTGCCAGCCGTCCGGCAGGTCGATGCGGGCCATGAGTTCCGGGCGACGCGGATCGGAAACGTCGTAGATCGACGTGCCGCTCGGCCACCGCATGTGGCCGACGAACAGCGTCGCGCCCTCGACCCATACCTGGCCACCGCCAGGGCAGTCGATATGCGACAACAGCGTGGTGTGGCGCGAACTTGACAACCTGCAACCCCGCGACCGTGCTTCCGAAAACGGCGCACCCGAAAAGGCGCCGGCCATCCGCTCCCGATGTCAGTAGAGGCGAACCACGTCGCCAGCCTTGTCGCGGCCCCACTTTTTGTGGAGGTCGAAGGCGCGCAGCGCGGGCTCGTCGCTGGCGACGAACAGGTAAACGGGGTCGGTATTGGAGCCGTTCGCGTGTTCGCACCAGCTTCCACCCGGCACCGCCAGCGTGTCGAAGCGGTTCCAATCGAAGCGCTTGCCGTCGACAATCGAATGCCCTTTGCCTTCGAATGGCGCGACGAGCAGGCTCGCCGTCTGCCGCAACGGCAGCGTCTTCTCGCCCGGCCGCAGCATCTGGACGAAGAACGTGATGGTCTTGAACACCGGACGGCCGTTGCTCGGGTCGACGTACTCGACCATGAGCGCCTCGTAGGGGTCGCCGTCCCAGTCCTTGTGCCGATCGAGCAGGTCCCGCATCATCTCCCAACGGTAGACGTACATGGGCGAGGTGACGCCCGAGCCGCGCTTATGCGGGACGAAGCGCGGCATCAGACCGCCATGGCCGTAGATGCGCTGTGAATAGTCCGAGGGATAGCGGGACGTTTGCTGCTTCTTTTTGACCGGCTTGCCGTCGACCATCTCGGTGTAGTCATGCTCGAAGTAGATCGAGTTCAGCGTTTCGACGAGGGGAAGATCAAGGACCGACAGGTTCACGGCGGGCTCGTTGCCGACGGTGCCGTGGTTGTGCCAGGTATCGATCGGGGTCAGTACCATGTCGCCCGGCCCGAAGGTGATGTCCTCCCCTTCGACGCCGGTGAAATTGCCGCTGCCGGTGAGGCCGAACCGGATGGCATTCGGGGAATGCCGGTGGGGCGGCATGATCTCGTTAGCGTCGTTTAGCCGGTAGGCCGTGTACATCGTGCTCACGGTGGCGCGGCGGGGTGACAGGCCCGGGTTGACCAGGATCAGCGAACGCCGCTCGGAATCGTCCATGGTGACGAGTTCGGCGGCGCGGTTGAGGATCGGCTCGATATCGGCGTCATACGACCAAAGATGGGGCACGGCCTTTTGGCTGCCCATCAATTGCTTGATCTCGTCATGCGCGACGTTGGTCGACGTCGCCCAGAACGGAAACATGTTCCGCGCGAAGAGGTCGTCGTAGAGCGACTTCAAGGCGGCGTCCCGGTTGCTGCGGTCTTCGCGGACGGATGCGGCGGCGCCCATCGGATTCTCCTTACCGTGGCCGGCTACGACCAATAACCCAACCGTAATCCAGCCAACAACGGTCTACAACCAAAATTTGGTTGCTGGGCATCAGCCCATATCAGGCGGCTCGCCCGACCATTTCGCCGCCCGGCATCCAGGGCCGGAGCGGAACCCGGCCCCGGATCAGGTCGGCGGCCCGCTCGGCGATCATCATTACGGCGGCGTTGATGTTGCCGGTGACAAGATCCGGCATGACCGACGCGTCGACGATCCGTAGACCGTCGATCCCTCGCACCTTCAGGTTCGTGTCGACCACGGCGTCTGCGTCCGACCCGACGCCCATGCGGCAGGTGCCGAGCGGATGGTGAACCGTGATGGCGGTCGCGCGGATGTAGGCGTCGATCTCGGCATCGCTGGTTTTGTCGCTCCCCGGCGCCGCTTCGGCGGAAACGTATCGCGTCATCGCGGACTGCGCCGCGACGTTCCGGGCAATCTTGACCCCGGCCCGCATCGTCGCACGGTCGTTCTCGGTGGACAGTAGGTTTTGAACGATGCGCGGGTGCTCGCTCGGATTCGTGGATTTCAGGGTCACCGCACCGCGGCTTTCGGGGTGCAGCATGATGAGCCGGGCCGCGAACCCGTCCACGAAAGGCGCCTTGAACGGCTTCATATACGGCCAAGCCCCGAGGGGTGCGGCTGTCAGCAGGATCTGGATGTCCGGCACGGGCAGGTCGTCCCGCGACCGAAGGAACGCCGCAATGCCTCCCGGCACGTCGGCGGCAAACCCCTTGCCGGCCAGATACGCCTTGGGCAGTTCACGGCTGATCCGGTCGGCCCGCATCATCCGATGAAACGGGGAAGGTTCCGCGCGTCGGTACATCAGGATGGTGGACACATGGTCCTGGAGGTTGCGGCCGACCCCAGGGACATGGGCCTTGACGGCGATCGAATGCGCCTTGAGCTCCGCGGCCGGGCCGACGCCCGACAGCATGAGCAGCTGCGGGCTGTTGATCACGCCGCCGCAAAGCAAAATCTCACGCTCGGCCCGGGCCTGATGCGTCGCACCGTCTCGAGCGTACTCGATGCCGACCGCGCGCTTCCCCTCGAATAGTATGCGGGTCGCATGCGCGTCGGTTGCGACGGCGAGGTTCGGACGACGCAGAGCCGGTCGCAGATAGGCCGTGGCCGCGCTGCAGCGCCGGCCGTTGCGGATGGTCATCTGCAGGCGGCCGAATCCTTCCTGCTTGGCGCCATTATAGTCGTCGGTCCAGCCATGCCCCGCTGCCTGCCCGGCTTCCGCGTAGGCTCCGAGCAAACCGTCCTCATACCGGCAGAACTGCGTCGTGACCGGGCCCGAGGTGCCCCGGTAGGCGCTCGGCGGGCCCTGCCAGCTTTCCTCCTTCATGAAATACGGAAGCACGTTGGCGTAAGACCAATCCGACAAGCCGGCCGCCGCCCAGCGGTCGAAATCGGCGGGATTGCCGCGCACGAACGCCATCGCATTGGTCGAGGACGACCCGCCGATGACCTTTCCTCGCGCGCACTCGATGCGGCGATTGTTCGCGAAAGGCTCCGGTTCCGAGAAATACATCCAGTCGTGCAGCCGTTTTTGCAGGATTTTGCCCCAGCCGAGCGGAATATGAATCCATGGATCCCGGTCCCAGCGTCCCGCTTCCAGCAGCAGCACCGATGCGTTTCCGTCTTCCGTCAGCCGTGCGGCGAGCGCACAGCCGGCGGACCCCGCACCAACGATCACGTAATCAAAGGGTCGACGCGACATGAGATCTCTCAAAGGCAACCAACCACACTCGACCATAGGCCAACCGAAGTTGTCAACCAAGTCCGACACTGCTAGAGTTATGGGCCGAATTGGTCGGATCCTGGTCGGCGGCGAGTCGATCTGGCTGCCAGGCTTTGTCGGGAGGTGAGGGGACGTGAGCTTCGCGGCAAACGGGGACGAACGCCTTGGCTCGGTCATCGAAGCGGTCCGTGGCCTCATCGCGAAAAACGGCTCGATGCCGGCCGAGCGGGTCATCGCGGAGCGGCTTAAGGTCAAACGGCACACGCTTCGGCGGGCGCTCGAGACGCTGCGCGCCAATGGAGAGCTCCTCCCCGCGCGGACGGGGCGGCGCCCGTCCCTGCAACCGCGCCTCGGGACGGACCTAGCGAGCGGCACCAATCCGGTCGAGATCATCGAACTCCGGATCGTCATCGAGCCGCCCCTCGCGCGTTTCGCGGCGCTGCGTGCGTCGCCGGCGGAGATCGGCCTTATCCAGCGCGCCGCTACGACACCGCCCGGCGTCGACCCCGGCGCGGCCGATCTCGCATTCCATCGCGCCATCGCGAGCGGCTCGCGCAACACCCTCGCGGCTGCGTTCTACGCCCTGCTCCGCCACGTCGCGACCGACACGCGCCTCCGACTCAGCGGCGCCGACACGATCCGCCAGTGCCCCAAGCGGACGGCGGAACGGGATGCGGAGCACGCGGCGATCGCCGACGCGATCGCGCGGCGGGACTCGGACGCCGCCGAGCGGGCGATGCGCGACCATCTCGGCGCGGTGCAGCGGCAGGTGTTTCGCCGTCTCGGGCCCGGCATCCCGATCCCCTAAGCTATGGCCGCGACGGGCACGTTCGATGTCTTGATCGTCGGCGCCGGGACGGCCGGCTGCGTGCTGGCCAACCGCCTGTCGGCCGACCCGCATCTCCTGGTCGGGCTGATCGAAGCAGGCGACGACGTGAGCGATCCCGACATTGCAGACCCGGCCTGCTGGCCGTTCCTCGCGGGTCGCGACTACGACTGGGATTATCGGACGGTCCCGCAGCGCGGCACCAACGGCAGGATCCATGCTTGGCCGCGCGGGCGCCTCGTCGGAGGTTCGAGCTGTCTCAACGCGATGGCGCACGTGCGGGGTCACCCGGCCGATTTCGACGCATGGGCCGCGTTCGTCGAGAGCGACCGTTGGTCCTACGAGAGCCTGCTTCCCGCCTTCCGGCGCAGCGAAACGTTCTCGGGGGGCGCTTCCACGGCGCGCGGCGCCGACGGCCCGCTCGATGTTCGTCTGCCGGACGACGCCGCGCTGCATCCGCTCGTGGGGTCCTTTATCGCCGCCGGCGTCGACCTCGGGGTTCCTCGTTTGCGGGACCACAACGCGGGGCCGCTCGTCGGCGTCGCGCCGAACCAGCTCACGATCAGGCATGGCCACAGGGTCACTGCGGCCGACGCCTATCTAACCCCGGCGATGTCGCGGCCCAACCTCACGGTTATCAAGAATGCCGAGGTGGCCCGTATCGACATCGCGCGCGGTAAGGCCGTGGGCGTCAGCGTCAAAACCGGCACCGAAAATTGCTTCTACGGGGCGGGCACGATCGTGCTCGCTGCTGGGACGATCGGCTCACCGCTCCTTCTGCTGCGCTCCGGCGTGGGCGACCCGGATGCGCTGCGCGCAGCGGGGATCGCGTGCCGTCTCGCCTGCCCCGGTGTCGGACACAATCTCCACGATCACCTACTAGCGGCCGGTCTCGTTTTCCAGTCTAGAAGGCCCGTCAAGCCGACGAAGCTGCAACATTCCGAATCGCTCATGTACCTTCATGCGGCGGAGCCAGGACGGACGACAGGGGTGCCCGACACGGTGATCGCCTGCGTGGTCCTCCCCGTGGTTACCGAGCGGTTCGCCACGCCCGCAGTTGGCCAGAGTTATACGTTGATGTGCGGGTTCACCCACCCCGAAAGCAGGGGTCGCATCGCGTTGACCGGACCTGACCTCGATGACCCCCCAATCATCGACCCGAATTATCTCGGGACGGACCAGGACCGTCGTGCGTTTCGTGCGAGCCTTCGGATCGCGCGGGAGGTGGGACGTGCGGCGCCACTCGACGAATGGCGTGAGCGTGAGCTCCTTCCGGGGGCGGGCGTGAGGAGCGACACCGCCATCGATGCTTTCTTGGCCGACGCCGCCATGACCCATCATCATCCGGTGGGGACCTGTCGCATGGGAGCCGACCCGGACTCGGTCACCGACGATCGACTTCGGGTTCATGGTCCCAAAATCCAGATCTCATTCATTCCAGCCCCGATGCTCATGGATTGCATTGGTGTAGGCTGCGTGTTGCCTCGTGCCGGCACGCAACCCTGCGCTCTGTTCAACTGCCAAAATACTCAGCACGGTCGAGATCGGCGATCAGCCCGGGCTGTTGCGGCATCCAACCCAACAGCGCCTCGGTCCGCTCGCCTGAAGCCGGGCTGTCCATCCCTGCGAATCTCGCGAACCAGCCAAAATGGTTGGCCACCTCTTCGGGCGATTTGGCGAGGACCGGCAGGTTCAAGCGCCGCCCGATCACGCCCGCGATGTCGCGGAAACGCACGCCCTCTTCCGCGATCCCGTGATGTCGGGCGCCGGGCTCCCCGTTTTCGAGCACGAGCCTGTAGAGACGGGCGGCGTCGAGCCGATGCACCGCAGGCCAACGGTTCAGCCCATCGCCCACATAGGCCGAAGCGCGCTCTTTGCGGGCAATTCCGATCAGGGCCGGCACGAAGCCGTGGTCGCCATCGCCGTGAACCGAAGGTGGAAGCCGCACGACCGATGCGCGCACGCCGCGCGATGCCAGGGCGAGGGCTGTCTGTTCCGAGACTCGCGGCATAACGGAGCCTGTCGGCGCCGGCGTGTCTTCGGTCGCGAGGCAGCCCGGCGAGATGAATGCGACGCCGGCGGTGACGATCAAGGGGCGGTAAGAGCCTTCGAGTGCCTCGCCGAGCGCCTCGATGGCCCGCCTATCCAGTTCGCCATTTTCCACGAACTTCTAGAAGTCATGGTTGAAGGCCGTGTGGATCACGCCGTCCGCAGCCGTCGCGCCGCTGCGCAGGCTTTCAAGGTCTTCGAGGGAGCCATTGTGGACCTCCGCACCCGCCGCGCGGAGGGCGGTCGCGCCGGTGTCCGACCTCGCCAGCCCCAGCACTTGATGGCCGGCGTCGATCAGCTCCCGAACAACCGCGGACCCGATGAAGCCAGTTGCTCCAGTGACAAAGACCCGCATGACTATCCTCCTTTTACTTGCATTGCTTCCTCGGCGTCGCGACTGCGAAGCGCCGTGGTGACCGTTGGGATGGAGGCCTTCAGGGTGCGGCAGGCACCAGGGTTGGCGCTTTCCGTGGGGCGTGATCGCGACCACGGGTCCGGCGCAGGTAGATTTCCGCGACCATTAGGTTGGGCACCCATGCGAGGAACGCGATCGCGCGGTAGGCCTCGATGAACGGGACATGCAACAGCTGGCTGAGCGGGAGATAGACGCGCAGCAGCACCGCCCCGAAGGTCATGGCGAAGGAGCGGATCATCCACGCGCGATGATCCGCGAACCGCCCGTCCATCGCCGATCGCCAGCCCTGCACGTTGGCGACGATCCAGCACACCGCCAGGCTGACGAATCCTGTGTTTGCGATCGGCCCCGCGAAGGACCCGAAGCCGATCACAAAGCCACCCATGCCGCCCACAAGGCATCCGACGATGTAGATGCGGCCGGCCCACCGATGCACGCGCGGCGCCCGGCGCCGGATCGAGCCCACGAAGTTAAACGGCCCGAGCAAGAGCGCCGTCGCGGCCCCGGCTACGTGGACCTTGAGCCAGGGCTTGGCGAAGGTGTTGCCGAGGATGTTAGGCGGCCGATGTCCCAACTCCGGCAGGTAGCGATAGGAGAACAGCGCCACACCCACGCTCAGGAACGCGCCCAGGCCCCAGATGGCCCGCTTCGTTCGTGCATCCATAGCTTGTGGTTCCGTCTTCAGGTGAGTTTGAGACAACGTCATCCGCTAGGCGCCAGCGGCCAAAGATTGTCGCGGGGTGTTCACAGCGTGACGACCACCTTCCTGGCCGACATGCCCTTTCTTTGGACGCCAAAAGCGGTCTGTATGCAGTCGAGACCGTTTCCCGCGATGGACGGTTCGGGCGCGGCGACATAACTGCCTTCCGAAAGGGCCTTGGGCAGGAAATCCACATAGATCATCCTGCCGACCTCGTTGTTCGCCAGCGAGTCTCCGAAGATGAACTTCGTGCGGATCCGCCTCATCCGGGACTTGAGCACCGTTGAAACGTTGGATCGCACCAGCCGGGCCATCAGCGCGATGAACCGGAGGCTCATGCCCCCACCATCAGGGAGCCCCTCAAAGGCCACGGGAGCGCTGGCCATGGCAACGAACTTTTTGCCATGGCACGCATGCACGACGTCCAGGCAGACCTCGGCCGATCCCGTGCCGATGGCGAGTGCGCCGGCAATCGTCTTGCCGTTGAACGCCTTGATCACGTCCCGGACGACCTTCTTGCCGTTATAGTCGAAGACCTGGCCCGCGCCGAGCTTCCTGACGTAATCGAAATTACGCGGCGAGGCCGTGGTGATAACCTCGTAGCCCGCGGCAACGGCGAGCTGGATGGCATTGCTGCCAACACTCGTCGAACCTCCCCATACGAGCAGGGTCTTGCCGGTTCGCTTCGGCGGGACGGACGGATGTTGGAGCGCGAGATAGTCTCTCTGGAAGAGACCACAGGCCGCGGTGGACACGCCCAGGGGAAGAACGGCAGCGCTCTCACAGGACATGGCGTCGGGGATGGGCGCCGCCATGTGGTCGAGAAGGATCGTGTACGCCTGAAAGGCGCCCTCCGTCGCGGTGTTGCGCTCCTTGCTCATCCCAAGGGCATGACCGAGAACACGGTCGCCTACACTGAAACGAGAGACGGCTTCCCCAACCTCGACGACCTCACCCGCGACATCCGATCCCAGGATGCAGGGGTACGTGATCCAAGAGAACATCAAGTTACCTGTCAGTTGCTTGAACCAGTCAACAGGATTGACCGCGACCGCGCGATTTTTGACGACGATCTCGTTCTTGCCTGGGGAACGGAATTGCGCGGCCTTCACCTCGAGTTTGGCGTGTTTCGCCGTAAGCCATGCGGCTGCATTATCAGGCACTCGACATCATCCTTAATTCATCAATGGCACTAGGCTGCTAGTACGCTCTTGGGTCAACCGGCCCGGGGGGTCCGCTGTGGTTTGCAGGTTTCGGGACTGGCCGCTGCTCGTCGAAGCAATTTTGATGATGAGCCGTCATTGCCATTTCTACACCGATCTCAAAATCTTCAAGCTATCGTCTAGACATTCGCGATCTATAAAACATAGCGTAGCTTAACATTGACGGTCTGTTCCGCGGCGTTCAATAAGAACCTCGCTTCGTCGAAGGTTGGAGCCCGCATCTTGTTCGGGTCTTTTGAGGCCCCATAGCCTTCCGTGGGAATGCCGAGGAAGTTCGTGTCCATCTTCCCATTGTCGTTCTCATCGTGCAGCACCGTCACGGCGAACATGCCCGGCGGCAGGTCCTTGAAGACAACCAGGGCGGTCATGGTGTTCGGATCGATGTTCACACTCTGCTGCCGAATGATCTTGGACGTGTCGGTGGGGAAACCCTGCGGGTCCCGAAACAGATAGACGATGATCTTGCCCTTGGCATTCCTCGCTCCGGTAACGCGGACCGTCAGTTTGTCCGTGGCGTTCGATTGAGCTGAGGGCAGCGGGGCCGCCTGTACTGCGGGCAACAATGACGTCATCCAAAGCGAAAGCGCCAGGATGGCCAAGAAAGCAGCCGGCTGGTTCGTGAGGCGTCTCAGGATCTTCACTCACCCCGTCCTTCCAAGTCTGCTTGCGTGCTCCGCGTCGCCTCGTGCGATTATTGGAGTGAGCGCCAGAATCGGCTTAGCCGCCCCGTTGCCCAGTGGAGGAACTTTACCGACTTGACTCTGGCGTGTATATGATCGATCGTCTTATTTTGATTATCAGACGTCCAGATTGGACCGGTTGCCCCAGGTCATCGCGCTCTTGAAGCGCAAGGCGCTTGAGTGGCGGGTCATCGAGGTCCATGACGGTTGGAGCCTGCGCTTCCCGGCGACTGACGTGGTCGTGTTCGGCCAAGTGATCGAAGGCCGCTGCCAAGTCGTACTAAGGAACGGGTGTGAGCTTGTCGTCGAGGCCGGGGATGTCCTTCTGACGCCGCGCTCGTAGGTCGTGCGCACGCTAGGCAGCGGTTCTTCCGTTAACTTCGTACTCCTCGATCGCCGACTCCCGGAACACGTTGGCGATGACATTCGCGGTCGGCGAGGTACGCCGGATGATCGGCATCGCGGGCCTTGGTGGCAAAGATTTATCGGGTCGGACGGGCCCTATCGGGGAACAGCTGCGCCAACTGAAGTTTTCCTGCACAAGCCGATCGGATAACGCGCGATGGGGGAAAACCACCCGATCGCAAGGCGCAGTTCGTCCATCTAGCGAGAGCGTGCGGGTCGCTTTGGCGGGGGCGAGCCGGTGGAACAGGCCGGCGTTGACATCTCTCATTTGGGAACGCGGAAGGTTGGGACGGCCGTATCCTCCCCCACTCACGTGGACGCTACCACCCGCGTTCCAGCGCTTGGGCGCTCAGAAGTTCAACCGTCTGCAAAAGCGGATCCAATTTGGACAGTTGATAATCAATGCTGGACGCCTGATTATGGGAGGTACATTTCCATCAGCGTATAACTTGCACGGCAAGCGCCAGCGCCTCTCGGTTGACAGGCATAATCGTATTACCCGAAAGAGCTGAATATCGTGATCGGATTATGAAAAAGGTGCCAGGTACCATGCCGTCGCCGACGAGGGCGCGCCGCTCCGTAGCATCGCCGAACTGATTGGTCGCCACCTGCACGTGTCGGTCGTGGCCAAGTTCGTTGAAGAGACAGGCGGCCACTTTGGCTGGCTCGCGCCATTCGTCTCGGCCGTCAACCCGGTCTCAAGTCAGCGCACGCGGGAACTGCTCGCGTGGCAGCCAAAAGCAGCCATGATTGATCTCCGACATCGACTCGCCGAGCTATTTCAAGATTGGAAGGACGGCGCACCCGCGATCCGGCGGATGTCGCCTTCTTGGAGTGGCGGTGAAATCCGGTGATTTCGCTTCCGCACTTAAACTCGGCACGATCATGCGGAGCGACCCGGCTCCGGCCCGACTCTGGGGAGATCCCTGGGCACGGTCTCAGCCTGGAATCCTCAAACTGCGGCAATGATGGGCTGACAACGAACCGTAGCGTCAGAGGAGACCGTTGTGAGGAGGGTCGCATGGGTTTGTCCCGCAATGCGCGGAGCGAAATTGAGCAAAGGTTCCGGTCCGGCTACATTGCGCCCGGCGTAGATGAGCTTCGGCAGGCTGTCGACGCTCGCCTCGACCAGCTCGTTCCACTCGACTGCCGAGCCGATGGCGACCTGTCGGGCCAGCGCCTCACCGTGGCCATGCGGTACGGGCTGCTCGCGCCGGGCAAGCGCGTGCGGCCCCTCCTGACCCTTCTGACGGCCAAGCGGTTCGGCCGTTCGGGGCGCGACGTGGTCGACTCGGCCTGCGCGATCGAGATGGTCCACACGGCCTCGCTCGTCCTCGACGACCTGCCCTGCATGGACGACGGTACGACGCGTCGGGGTCGTCCGACACTACACCGGCAGTTCGGGGAAAGCACCGCGATCCTGGTAGCGGTCGCACTGCTCAACCGGGCCTACCAGGTGCTCGGCTCATTGGAGGACACCGATGCCACGGTCCGGGCGGAGCTCGTCCGCGTCCTCGGACGGGCGGTAGGCACGGAGGGGCTCGTGGGCGGACAGGAAGCCGACTTGACGGCCGATGTGGCCTGCTCGGATTTGGGGACGGTCGAGGCCGGGCACATCCGGAAGACGAGCGCGCTGTTCGTTGCGGCCGTCGATTGTGGCGCTTGCCTCGCCGGGCTGAGGGGGCCGGAGCGGGACGCGCTGGGCGTGTTCGCCAGCTCCCTCGGGCTCGCCTTCCAAGCGCTCGACGACGTGCGCGACGCGACCGGTGCGGCCGCGATCCTCGGCAAGGACGTCCGCCAGGACATCGGCAAGTGCTCGGTCGTAGCCGTGCTGGGACAGAGCGGTGCCCGAGAGGCTGTGGACCGGCATGTGCGCAGCGCTCTGGAGGCCCTCGATGGCGTATCTCGCCCATCGGACGTCCTCCGGAGCTATGTCGCACAGACATTCGGCGCCGCGATGGATGGCGTATGAGCAACATGCCCTTCGTGGCCGACGAGCGCGCGGCGGCGCTAGGGCAACGCGCCAACGATACGGTCCTCGACGTCGCGGGCGCGACTTTCGCATACGGCGGCAGGCCGGCGCTGCGCGGGATCAACATGTCGGTCCGGGCCGGCGAGGTTTATGCGCTTCTCGGCCCGAACGGTGCTGGCAAGACCACTCTCGTCCGGGCGATCTGCGGCCGGATCGCGCTGGCCCGCGGGCGCGTCGCGGTGCTCGGCTTCGACCCGCGCACCGACCGCCGAGCCCGCGTAAGAACTGGCTTCGTGCCGCAGGAGGTCGCGCTCTACTCGCGTCTCACCGGCCGTGAGAACCTTTCCGTTTTCGCCCGGCTGCTGGGGGTGAGACGGGGCGACGCTGCGACTGCAATTACCGCCGCCATGGGGTTCACCCAGGTCGGAGACCGCGCCGACGAGCTCGTCGCGAACCTGTCGGGCGGCTGGCGGAGGCGCTTCAACATGGCGGCCGGCATCCTGCATGCGCCCAACCTGCTGGTGCTCGACGAGCCGAGCGTCGGGGTGGACCTGGGCGCTCGGGCGGCCATCGACGAGGCGATCGCCCGCCTTCGGGGGAACGGATTGGCGATCCTGGTCGTGACGCACGACCTCGATCAGGCGGAGGCGCTCGCCGACCGGGTCGGCATCATGACCGACGGGCGCATCGTGCTCACCGGCCGTCCCGCCGACCTCCTTTGCGACCGGTTCGGCCCAGCGCGGCATGCCAGCTTCGTCCTTGGACGGGCCGTCGACGCCTCCGAAGAGCTTGTCCTGGCCCGGGAGGGCCTGACCCGGTCGGGCGACGGCGCAACCTGGACCGCAGAGGCGGTCGGTGACTATGGCGCCGCGGCTACGATCGCGGCCCGTCTCGAGACGCGCGGGCTCGCCGTGACGGGACTCACAATCAGCAAGCCGATCCTCGCCGACCTGTTCGCGCGAACGGTCGAACGAGGACCTCAGGCGGGGCGTGCGATATGAGCCTCGCCGTGTTCCGGGCCATGGCATTATCGTCATGGCGCGACCGAGGAGCGCTCGCCATGGCATTCGGCGCGGGGCAGCGGACGCGGGACTCGTGGTGTCCAACCCGGACGGTTCAGTCGGCCCGCCGGTGACCGTGGTGGTTGATCCCAGCAAGGCGATGGCGAGCTCATTCCTGCTCGGGGCGCTCGAAAGGGTCTTGGCCCCGCTCGCACCGGACGCTAACGGCGCGCGGGGCGTCGCCATCGTAGTCGAGAACGCGACGCCCGGGGGTGGACGCGCCACCCTGGCGGCCTACTACGCGGCTGGCGTAACGACGATGTTCCTCCTGTTCTCGGCCATCCAGAGCGCGATGACCCTGATCGAGGAGCGCGCCTCGGGTGTGCTTGACCGCGTGCTGGCCGGGCCGGGCGGAGCCTCCGCCATCGTGTTCGGGAAGTTCGCATTTCTCGTCATTCAGGGCGCGCTGCAATGCGCCTTCATATTTGTCGTGGCCTGGGCCGCTTATGGGGTCGACGCGCTGGCCCGGCCAGGCCCCTGGCTCGCCACAACCATGGTCGCAAGCGCATCCGCGGCAGCCCTCGCCCTGGCGCTGACCGCGTTCTGCCGGACTCGGCAGCAGGCCCAGGCGGCATCCACCTTCCTGATCCTGCTCGTGTCGGCTGTCGGCGGCAGCATGGCGCCGCGCTTCACCATGCCGACGTGGCTTCAGGACCTCGGCTGGCTCACGCCGAACGCTTGGATCATCGAGGCCTACCAGGACACGCTATGGCGCGGCGAGGCGGCTAGCACGTTAATCGCGATCTGGGCCGTCCTCCTCCTGGTCACGGCAGCGGGCCTCGTCGTGGCGGTCGTAACCGTACATCGCTCTTCGAGCTGAGAGCCTGATACCGGCCGTTGAGGGGTCACCGCAGAATCCAATACGTACGCTCTCCCGAGGGGGCAGTGGAGAATCGGCTGGTTTGCATCCTTCGCCGGCCTCGACTGCCCGGCTTCAAGTCAGCAAAGCCGGTAACTGTCGAGGTGGGAGACGAAGCAGCCCGGACTGATTGCCGACCTCGCCCAATCGACGCGCTATTCGCAACCTGAGATGATAGCCGGCGGACGCCACGGCGGCGCCGCGCGTAGCACCGTTACGGCCGGCTCCAGGGGTGCGCGTAGTGGCGGCCATCATTCTGGGATCGCAACATCTCCCTGCCGCTCGGGTGTAGCGCGTAGCGACGCCACCGCCAAAACGGTTGGGAGTCGAATTGCACACGGAACCAGCAACGACCGCCTGGACGGAGAGCAGCATGTCTGAGCATCCCAGAACAATCTCACGCCGAGCCATCATGCGAGGCGGTGTCATGGCTGTCGCAGGCGTGGCAGTGACTGCGCCGACGGACGCAGCGAGGAGCGACGAACTCCCGCCGAACAGGTTTCAAACATCCGCCACGGTGCGCGTTGTAATCAATGACGTCGATCACGTGCTCACGCTCGAGCCACGAGTCACTCTCCTGGATATGCTGCGGGAGCGGCTGCAGCTCACGGGGACCAAGAAAGGTTGCAACCGCGGCGAATGCGGTGCCTGCACCGTCCTAATAGACGGCCGCCGGGTGAATGCCTGCCTGGTCCTCGCTGCCACGACCGACGGCCGCAAAATTACGACGATCGAGGGCCTGGCGGACGGACCGCACTTCACCCGGTCCAGCAGGCTTTCATCGATCATGATGCCTTCCAATGCGGCGTTTGCACCTCCGGCCAGATCATGTCTGCGGTGGGCTGCATCGCCGAGGGTCACACAGACTCCAACGCCGAGATCCGCGAGTGGATGAGCGGCAATCTCTGTCGGTGTTCCGCCTATCCGCAGATTGCTGCCGCTGTCGAAGCCGCTGCCAGGGAGAAAGCTTGATGCGCGATTTCAGCTATGCCCAGGCAAGCTCGCGAGCCGACGCCGTCGCGCTTGCGCAATCGCTTGACACGATGATCTTGGCTGGTGGTACCGAACTGCTCAATTGGATGAGGATCGGCATCGCCGAGCCGACGCGGGTCGTCGACATCACCCGTGTTCTCGGGATGGAGGGTGTCGAGGTACTGCCCAACGGCGGCGTCCTCATCGGCGCGCTCACGAAGCTGAACGATGCGGCGGAGCACCCGCTCATCCGCGACCCTTATCCGGTACTCTCCGAAGCGATCCTCAAATCCGCTTCGGCCCAGATCCGCAATCTCGCGACGATTGGCGGAAACCCGCTCCAGCGCGTCCGCTGTCCGTACTTCCGCGCCGACGAGCCCACACCGTGCAACAAGCGCGTCGCAGGTTCGGGATGCGCCGCGCTCGACGGCTTCAACGAGAAGCACGCGATCTTCGGATGGACGAAGGATTGCGTTGCGGTCCATCCGGCCGATCCTCCTGTCGCACTTGCGGCTCTCGATGCCGTCTACGTTACCGAAGACAAGAGCGGCGGTCGGCGGATACCGGCGCGCAGCTTCAACGTGCTGCCGGGCGAGGATCCGACAGCGCACAGCGTCCTGCGCCATGGCGAGCTCATCACCGGCATCGAGGTCGGGGCACCGGCGCCGAAATCAACCTATCTTAAGGTCCGCGAGCGCGAGAGCTATGAATTCGCCACCGTCTCGGCGGCCGTCGCCCTGGACCTCGATGGTGACGTGATCCGGCGGGCGCGCATCGCGCTGGGTTCCGTCGCGATGCGACCGTGGCGCCTCGATGAGACGGAGAAGCGCCTCGTTGGACAAAGGCTCGGGTCGGCGGCGGTCAATGCGGCGGTCGACGCCGGCTTCGCCGAAGCGCGGCCGCTCTCGTCGAATGCCTACAAGATCAAGCTCGCGCGCAATGTCGCGCTTCGAGCCATCGAACTCGCCGCGAGGGCATGATGAGCAATATCGGACAATCGATTCCCCGCGCCGACGGCCCGATCAAGGTGACGGGCGCCGCACGTTATGCCGGCGATCAGAACCAGCCCGGCCAACTTCATGCCGCCTTCGTCTCGGCGACGATTCCGGCAGGTCGCGTGACCACGATCGGTGCGAGGGCGGCGCTCGCCATGCCCGGCGTGGTCCGGGTGCTGTCCGCGGCAGACATGCCGCGAACCCACGCCGATCTCGACAAGATCACCGTGCCGCCGCTTGCCACGCGCTTCGTGCCGATGCAGAGCGATGAGGTCGTCTACGAGGGACAGGCGGTCGCAATCGTGCTGGCGGAGAGCCTCGAGGCTGCGGAAGCAGGCGCCAAGGCAGTGGGGGTCAGCTATGAGCGCTCGTCGTTCGTGGTCCCGGAGCAAGCTCCGGCCTTGCCGGGCGACCCAAAAAGGGGCTTCTACTCGGCGTTTAACCAGGCCGAGTTCAAGAAGGGCGACGCTGCCGCCGCTATTGGCGCCGCGCCCATCAAGGCCGGCGCGGAATACACTCAACCGTCGCGTCACGCCAACCCTATGGAGCCCTCTGCCATTCTGGCAATCTGGAACGGGGACCAGCTAACGGTCTACGACGCGGCCCAGCATGTGCCGGGCGTGCAGAGCGTGCTGGCTGCCACCTTCGGCATACCGGCCGCGCAGGTCCGAGTCCTCTCTCCGTACACCGGCGGCGGCTTTGGGATCAAAGGCTTCGTCTGGCCTCACGAGCTGTTGGCGGCTCTGGCCGCTAAGGTCGTGCGCCGGCCGGTGAAGCTCGTGCTCAGCCGTCAGAATCTGTACTCCATGGTCGGACCGCAACCGCAGACAACCCAGGGCTTGCACTTGGGTGCGGACGCGAACGGTAAGCTGCTCGGGATCAGCCATGTCGTCAGCAATGTCACGGCCGTCACCGACGATTATGTCGAGTTCGCCACCGTCGCCAGCCGCTCCTTCTATGCCAGCGACAACATCACGACCAGCAGCCGGGTGCGGCGAGGCAACATGGCCTTGCCGAGCTTCATGCGCTCCCCGTGGGACGGCCCCGGTTCCTGGGCGCTTGGCTCGGCGATGGATGAATTGGCACGAGCGTTGAACATCGACCCCCTCGACCTGCGGTTGATCAACTATGCCGAGGCCGATCCACAAAGCGGAAAACCGTGGTCGTCGAAAAAGTTGAGGGAGGCCTATGATGAGGGAGACAAACGTTTCGGTTGGCGCACACGGCCAAAAGGTGGTGCGCTCGATGGGCATTGGCGGATCGGCTATGGCATGGCCGATGCGAGCCAGGGCCAAACGCGCTATCATTCGACGGCGCGGGTCCGCCTGAAGGCGGACGGGACGGCGCAGCTCGAATCGAGCTTCTGTGATATCGGCACAGGCCCGGCGACCGTCTTGCCGCAAATCGCTGCCGAAATCCTCGGGCTCGACCCTAAACAGGTTGTGGCGGTCGCCGGCGACAGCACCCTGCCATATTCGGGGCCGGCCTTCGGGTCAGCGACCACCCTCAGCACAGGCGCTGCGGTCCAGCAGGCGTCGCAACGCGTTCGAGACAAGCTCGCCCGCCTTGCCGGATGGTCTCCGGATGAGATCAAGATGCAGGACGGCCGGATCATGCGCGATAACGACTCACGCACGATCAAGGATGTGCTCGGCGAGGCCGGTGTGTCGGAGCTTGCGTCCGACGGCGCGCTTGATCTGCCGGGAGGAGCTTTTGCGGATCATGGCTCGGCGGACTATCCGGCCCGCAGCTTCGGGGTGGTCTTCATCGAGGTCGGGGTCGACCAGGATCTAGGCCTCGTGCGCCTGCGCCGTGCGACCGCCATTTATAGCGCCGGCCGCATCATCAACGAGAGGACCGCCCGGTCGCAGATGATCGGCGGCATCGTCTGGGGTTGGGGCATGGCGACCATGGAAGCAAGCCATTTCGAGCCGTCCCTCGGTCGCTGGCTGGCGAAGGACCTCGCCAACGTCCCTCTCCCGGTGAACGCCGACACTCCGCCTGAGATCGATGTCGGATTCGTCGACGAATTCGATGCCAACATCGGGCCACTTGGTGCCAGGGGGATCGGGGAAATGGCAGCAACAGGCGTTGCCGCCGCCGTTGCCAATGCGGTCTATGACGCGATCGGCGTTCGGATCGGCGATCTGCCCATCACGCCGGAGAAGATCGTCCAGGCCTAACGCGAGGAAATCTTCTTGGCCTCGACAACTGCGGCTCCGATCCACCTTGGCCACCCCTTCAACCGGACCCGGGCGCGTCCCAGGCCCGTCGAGGTTGGAATGGCGATGCACTATGGTGAGGCGGCTTATGGAAACGTAGGATCGGGCTTGCGGCTCGACCTCACGGTCCCGGGTCGCGTGTCAGCCTGGCAAGCTGGACCGGCGGCGCCAAGGCGCGGCTGGCCGAGCCATTGCAGATATTCTCCGCTTTCATCCACAAGCTCAGGGGCGGTGGCGGCGAACCGGTCGGCTCCTTCATGGTACGCGGCTTCTCGAACCCTGTCGCCGTGTTTCGCCTGCGAGAGAGCTATAGATTGTCGGGGAACAGCCGGTCGCACGGCTGAACGCCGTGCTGAAAGCACTGACGGATTGGTAGCCCGCGAGCTCGGCAATTTCGGACATGGGCTTCTTGGATGAAATCAGAGCGGCCTTGGCTAGGGTCATCCGCCAATTCGACAAGTAGTCGATGGGAGGGGCGCCTACGATCTCTGAGAAACGCGCGGCGAAGGAGGAGCGAGACATCCCCACGCTTCGCGCCAGCTCCACGACCGTCCACGGCCGTTGGACATCCTTGTGCATCATCTGCAGGGCGGCGCCGATTTGCGCATCCGCCAGACCGGCCAAAAGGCCTCGCCTCGCAGCGGCGAGACCGGAGGGCTGATGCCTGAGGGACTCGACCAGAATGATCTCCAGCAGCCGGTCGAGGATGAGCGACCGGCCCGGTCGGCCAGCCAAGGCCTCGTCTCCGAGGAGCTTCAGCAGCGCGCCTAAACGATCGGCTGTAACATCGGCGCCGCGCACATGGACGATCGGCAGCATCAAACTCGCCAGGAGGTCAGCGTTGGGCGCTGCGAAGACGAAGGCCCCCGCAATGAACCGCGTGATCGTCGGATCGCTCGCCCCTGTCTGCAGGAGCCCGGGGTCGGCGATCAGGGATTCAAAGTCGACGGGAGGGCCGCCGCCGGGCGTACTCACGATCCATGAACGGGGCGCCGCCATCAGGAGGAAATCCCCGGCCTCGACGTCGAACTCCGAACCGTCCCCCAACGTGACCTGGCATCTCCCCTCGATCACCTGGCCGAACACGACCACGTCAACCGCCGGAAAGCGTAGGCTCCAAGCGTCGTGCGCCTCGATGACCCGCCACTCCAGCGCTTGGGGTTTCAGTAGCGCTATAACCTGAGACAACGGATCCATATGGACGCCTGATAAACAAAATCGGTCGCCTGATTATATGCGCTCCGTTGCCGTGGCGCTAGTGTGCGTGCAACGGGCGACTGTGACAGGCATGACGAATCCAGCTTTCGGCGATCTATCCCTTCGCGATGAGCGGCACAGAAGTGTCCGGCTGGCTCGGACCCTGTGGAGCGTGGGCACCGTGCTCTGCATCGCTTTGGCGTTGTTCTCCTACCGCTACTTGCTGCAGGTCGGCCCTCGCGCGCCCGCGATCCTCGCTAACGCCTTCGCTAAGCTTTGGCTCTATTTGCACATCGCGGGCGCAGCCACAGCGCTCTTGATCGCCCCGGTGCAACTCCTGCCTGCCCTGCGCCGCAGAGGTCGGCCGTGGCACAGATGGCTCGGACGAGCTTATTTATCGGCCTGGCTGCTCGGAGGAGCGGGTGCCTTGGTTTCGGCTTTTGGCTCAGCGGCGGGACCGGTTGCCATATCCGGCTTCGCGACCTTGGCCGTGCTGTACATCGTCGTTAACGCGATAGGCTGGCTCAGGGCCACGCAACGGCGCTTTGTCGAGCATCGCCGATGGATGATCTACTCTTTTGCGATGACGTTTGCGGCGGTGACGCTCCGGTGACGGTCGTAGTCATGGGGCCGCAACGTTAATGTAATGCCTGGGGAATTTACAAATGGCGGGCTGGGCGGCAGTTAATCTTTGGGGCGCCGCCACGATCGGTTTCGCGCTGTCTTCAGTGGTGCTCCTTGGCTTGAGCAGGATCGACGGCCGCCAGCTCGAGGGTGAGAGTACGTGGTCAAAGCCCTTCAAGTTCGGAGTTTCATTGGCGGTTCATTTTGGGACGTTCGCGACCGTCAGCCGCTATCTTCCCGCGTCACAACTGCATAGCGCCTGGCTGCAATCGACGGCCGTGGCGTCCGTCGTGGCCGGCCTCATCGTATTCGGATACATTTGGGTCCAAGCTGCACGTCGACGTCGGTCGCACTTCAATACCCGCACGTCGCTGGAGGCGACCTTGTCCATTCTGATGGGCGTCGGCGCGCTCGTCGTGCTGTCGCCGGCGTTCATCATCGGCGTGGACGTCGCGACGACGGCTCTGCCTGGGTGGACAGCCGCGCTTCGTGTGGGCGTTGCGATCGGGCTCCTGGCAGGAGCTGTGCTCACTCTGTTAACGGGCATGCAAATGGGCGGCGCTAGGAGCCATTTTGTGGGTTCATCTTCGACCGCGCTCCGGCTCATGAGACTCACAGGTTGGTCGCTGGATGCGGCAGACCTTCGTCCCGCTCACTTCCTGGCCAACCACATGATGCAAGCATTGCCGCTCGTCGCGGCCGTCTCTTCACTGCTGCTAAGGCCGGCACCGGCATGGCTGCTGACGATGGCCGTCGCGTGCGGATGGGTCGCGGTCACCTGTGCCGTATTTCGTGCGGCGCTTGCTGGCAAGCCACTGCCGAGATCCTGGGGAATGTTGGCTCGGCCCGCCGGAAAGCTACTGGACGTCCATTGCCCCGACTGAGGTGGATGAGGCTCGCCGGATCGAAGCTCTCCAGCGGTTGGGATTCAACAGCTCAATCGTTGCGACAGCAGATCCAATTTGGACGACCGGTAAACAGTTTCGGACACTTGATTATGTGAAATCCTCTTTCGTAGGGGTAGAACTGTGCGTTGTGAGCGCCTGCGCAACTCGGTTCAACGCGCCCCAACCATGATAATCGAAAGATATAGCAATCGTGATGTTTGTATTCGTCACCGACGCAACTGGCTTGGTCGGTTCTGCCGGTGTTAACGATAGGTCGAGGCCGGCCACCAAATCATCGGACATACTCGCTCGGACGCGGCCGCTAAGTCTCTTAGCGCCGAAGCAAAGGTGTTATGGCTGGACGCCGCACAGATGGGCGCGAGCGATCTGTCTCTCTCGGCTCGCGGTGAAAGCCATCGGGCGCTGGCGGGCGCCGTGGTGAGCGGGTTGCTGTTCCGAACGATGCGACGGGATCAAATCCACTCGATCCTGGAGGGAGCCTTCAACCGGCACTTCCGTCCAGGCGGCGCGTTACCAGTTCACCTATTGGCCTCGCTGCCCGGTGCCTCGGAGCATCCCCGATCGTCTCGGCCTCAACGCGCGACGGATCGGGGGGCACTCGCCAACGTTGCAAGCTGTTATCACATCACGTGCCGCGGCCAGGCCCTAAGACGCCGCGGGCTGGGCGGCAAGCCGGATGCGACAGTCCTGGCCGTGGCCTCCGGGCATCTTACTTCCGTGGGGGCAGCCCTATGAGCGCCGAACCTGGCCTGGAGACTGGACCAGCACCACGGTTTAGCTGGACCCCCTACGATACCGGCCTGTTCTTAAGATCGGCGCGTGCCGACTCGAGGCTGGCCGACCTTCTCGGTTCCTCGAAATTCGCACCCCAACGGAATCGGGGTGCCGCCGCCGCTTCGCCTGCCACCCGGGCCGCCGCCTTCAACCAACTCTACGCCGAGAACGAGGGGGATCCCTGGCGGTCGGCTTCGGCGCGCTACCGTTACCAAGCGCGCAAATACGACGCTCTCGTCGCCATGCTTCCCGAACGACGTCGCTTCGCCCGAGCGCTCGACATCGGGTGCGGTGCAGGCCTAATGGCCCGGCGGCTCGCATCAAGGTGCGACAGCATCCTTGCCGTGGATATCTCATCGGTCGCGATCGAGTACGCTCGGCAATGGAACCCATCGCTCGACAACGTCTCGTTCCAACAGCATGACATCCTCCGACCTGACCGCGATGATTGGACCGCAGCCTTCGACCTGATTGTCGTCGCAGACACCCTTTATTATCTGCCTGGCGAGGTTCTCTCAGAGGCAGGCCTGAAAAGCTTAGCGCTCCGGTGCGGCCGGATGCTATCGCCGGGTGGCCTGATACTCGTCGCCAACCAGTTCTTTTTTGCAATCGACGCCGACTAGCTTCTGACGCGCCGGATCCATTCCGCGTTTCGCTGGTCTCCGATGCTCAGAACGGCGAAGACGAGTCGACGAGCCTTCTACTTGGTAGATCTGTTTGAACGGATCAGCGAACGAGAACTGGTCATCGACGCCACCCTCCCGGCAGAAAGGTCCTGCGCATGAGGGTGCCGAAGTCGCCCGAGTGCGACGGGCGGGCACCGTCCCGACGAGCATCGTTTGTGCTCGTGGCTATCGGGATCGGTGCTCTTGGAGTCCTGGTCTATTGGGCCGGAGTCGGGGATGTTGCGCGAGCCCTGGCGCGGCTCGGCTGGCTCATGGTCCCGCTCGCGGCTTTTCATGTCGTTCCGCTCACGCTTGACGCTTCGGCCTGGCGTGTGATTACCCCGCCACCTCGGCCCCGTTTGCTTGTTTTCATGGCCGCGCGCTGGGTACGCGAAGGGGTAAATGCGCTGCTGCCGGTGGCTCAACTCGGGGGCGAAGTCGTGGCCGTGCGTATGCTGGCCCGCGCCGGAGGGGGAACTGCCAAGTCGACGGCCTTGGTCGCCATCGATCTCGCGAGCGAATTCCTCGCCATGGTGGTCGTCGGCTGTATCGGAGCAGGGGCCTTATTCGAGCTCGCCCCGCCGGCGGAGCGCGCGCAAGTAACATTCGTTGCCGCCGCGATGCTGCCCGCCACAATGGCGGCCGTATCGCTTGCCTGTCTGCAACGCATCGGCTTGCTGGGCCGGATCGCCGACCGGCTCCGTCCGCGGTGGCCGAAGGCTGGCGAGCAACTCCGTGCGGCGCAAGAGGCGGCCACCGCGGCGTGGGCTCGCCCGGGCGCGCTTCTGCACGCGACCGCGCTCCACGGCTTGGGCTGGAGCGCCGGGGCCGTCGAGACGTGGGTCGTCCTCAAGGCTCTTGCTCATCCGCTCCGCATCGAGCAGGCCTTCGCGCTGGAGACGACAAGTGAGGTGCTGCGAAGCTTCGGCTTTGCGGTGCCCGGCCTCCTCGCGGTCCAGGAAGGTAGCCTCGTGCTCGTAGGAGGCCTGCTGGGGCTGTCAGCCACGGAGGCGATCGCACTTTCCCTTTTTAGACGAGCGCGCGACATTTCGATGGGTGTGCCTGCTCTGCTGATCTGGCAAGGGATGGAAGGACGCCGGCCAAAGCGCGACGACGAACTAGGTAAGAGGGTCCATTCCGGACGACGGATAAGGAATTACGGCTGCTGGCGAATGGATCACGTTGAGCGCGGCGGGCAGAATTTCTAACCGTGAGCGCGGGGTTCGGCGGGCCGTTGAACACCACTGCGGCTTCGCCGCACGTCGTGCGGCGGCCTGACCATCAGATCCAATGTGGCTGCTTTGATCGACAAGGGCGGCAATGCTTAGCAAACAATCACTGCTCTGCTCTCAAGTTCGGCTCGACCAGCCTGGGCAAGATCAATTAGCAGCACCTTAAGCTGAGACTGCATAGGGGTCGCGCTTCGGCGCTGCCTCACACCTCCCTTCTCCAGAAACGAACCCTGCCGTGAACGACGGGCGTGTCACCCCTGATGCAGTGCCGATCATTGCCAACGTTGATCTTCCCCTGCGGTTTAGCCGCCGTCGGGCCATGGCCGCGGTTTTGGGCGCGCTCGCAACGGGAGCGGCGCCACTGGCATCGAGCGTCGCCAGGGCTTCGATCGAGGACGTCCGCGTCTTCGATGCAAATTGGATCGACGACGCGCGCGGTCGGCTGGTCCCCGCGAGGCTGTACTGGCCGCACACATCATCGTTCAGGGGCCTAATGCCCTTAGTCGTGTTTTCGCACGGCCTAGGTCAGTCGCGGGAATCCTATCGCTATCTCGGGGGGCAATGGTCCGGCTGCGGGATCGCCAGCCTTCACGTCCAGCATGTCGGGAGTGACGCCTCCGTTTGGACGGGCAACCCGCTCACGATGATCGATCGCTTGCAGGAGGCGGCGCACGAGCGGGAAGCCATCGAGCGTGCCCGTGATGTGCGCTTCGCGCTCGACCGTATACTGGATCCGCGAATTAACTCCTTGCACGCGCTCATCGATCATCGCCGAATCGTCGCGGCGGGACATTCCTATGGCGCCAACACGACCCTGATGGTCCTCGGAGCGCGGGTCATTCGTGAGGGCCGCACGGTCGAGTATGGTGACACCCGCTTCAAGGCCGGCATCGTCATCTCCGCGCCGCCATTTTACGGTGAGCCGGACGTCAAGGAAGTTCTCAAAGCGATCGATGCCCCGACCCTCCACGTGACCGCGACGGAGGACGTGATCGAACTGCCGGGCTACTACTCTCCCGCTCAGGATCGCCTCGACATCTACAACGCCATCATCAATCCACAAAAGATGATCGCGGTGTTCCAGGGCGGCTCTCACAGCATCTTCACCGACCGTCCATGGACGGGAGGAGTCACACTCAACCCGAAGGTCAAGCAGGCGACAGCGGAAGCAGGCTTGGCGTTTATCGACCTCGTGTTCCGATCCGATACCATGCCTTTCGTGAACTGGAGGGCCAAGTGGGACCCGATCTTGGCCGTGGCGCCAACGCCGTTTCTGATCGGTACTCCGTCCCGCGGTTTTCCGCTCAAACGACAGGAGCCGTCGTTGCGATCGATGCGCAAGTTCAAGGCGGTCAAAGCTTGTGACAATAATTTCACGAGGAAAAAAGTCTTAAATGTCTTAAAACAGTCCGGATATGTTTTATATATAAACTGTGTGCATGCAGTTATGCCTATGCACAAAACAGATAATATTCTGCCCTTTCCGAGTTTACTGATGTAGAGCTCGGATACCGAGGAACCTGGGTTTAGCCCTCCGCCCGCCTGGGACTATGCCTATGTAACGCTGCCTGATATGGCTATGGCCAAAGTCGAATTCAAAGCCCAAGATAGAATTGCCGAATGAGATCGTTGTCGTTGAGCTCGCCGGCCGAGCGACCTTCGAAGGCGATCTGGCCGTGCACGATCACGTAGCCGCGATCGGCGATGCGGATCGCCTGCTGGAAATTCTGTTCGGCCATCAGCACGGTCAAGGCGAATTGCGACTTCAGCTCACCGATCTTCTCCATCACCGTCCGCACCAGGATCGGCGCCAGGCCGACCGACGGCTCGTCGATCAGCAGGATTTTGGGTTCCAACATCAGCGCCCGCGCCAGTGCCACCATCTGCTGCTCGCCGCCGCTCATGCTCCCGGCCTGCTGCCGGCGCCGCTCCGCGAGGCGGGGGAAGAGGTCGTAGCAGGCGATGAGGTTCTGGCGCAGCCGCGGCCGCGCCGCCCTGCGCAGGCCGCCGAGCAGGAGGTTCTCTTCCACCGTGAGCCGGCCGAGGAGATGGCGGCCCTCCGGCACGAGCACGACGCCCAGCGCGACAATGTCCTCGGTGGCCCGGCCGACGAGGTTGTGGCTGGTGCCGTCGAGAACCGCGACGATCGCGCCCGCCGACGGACGAAGCATGCCCATGATGCACTTCATCAGCGTGCTCTTGCCGTTGCCGTTGGTCCCGAGCAGCGCCACAGTCTCGCCGCTGCCGACCGCGAGCGAGACCTGCTCCAGGGCGCGGACGCTGCCGTAGCCCGCTGTCAGGCCGGTGACCGCGAGACTATTCTCCAAGATAAGCCCTCTGCACGTCGGGATTGCGGATGACCTCGCTCGGGATGCCGTCAGCGATCTTACGTCCCGCCACGATGACGACGAGGCGCTGCGAGAAGCTCATCACGGCGCGCATGATGTGCTCGATCATCACGATGGCGATCCCTTCTCCGTTCAGGCGTTGCAGAAGGGCGAGGATCTCGTCGACCTCCGAATGCGAGAGGCCGGCCATGGCCTCGTCGGCAAACAGGAGGCGCGGCTCCGCCGCGATGGCGCGCGCGAGATCGAGCTTGCGGAGCTCGACCTGGGTCAGATCGACCGGGCTCGCCTCCGCCTTGTCGGCCAGTCCGACGAAATCCAAAAGCTCCATGTCGCGCGTCGCGATGGGCGCGGACTTCCCCTCACCCTCCGTCCGTCCATGCAGGGAGAACAGGATCGGAATCCGGATGTTCTCGCGGACGGACAGGCTCCGGAAAGGGCGCGGAAGCTGGAAGCTGCGGACCAGGCCGAGCCGGGCCCGATGGTGCGGGGCGAGGCCATCGATGCGCTGTTCCGCGAACCAGACGCCGCCGCCTTCGCTGCGCAGCGATCCGCTGACGCAGCCGACGAACGTGCTCTTGCCCGACCCGTTGGGCCCGATCAGTCCCACCCTCTCCCCAGGCGCAACCTCGAAGTCTATCCCCTCCAGCGCCGTGAAGCCGCCGAAATGCTTGGACAGCGAGCGGACGGAGAGCAGTGCCCCGCCGGTCATCGCCCCGGTCTCCCGCGGGCACCGCGGAAGAGGCCGGCAAGCCCGTTCGGCGCGAGGATGACGAAGCCGACGAGAAGGATGCCGACGATGAGGAGGTTGACCTCCGAGGAAATCGTGACGGTGGCCACCTGTTGGGCCGTTCCAAGCAGGACAGCCCCGATCACCGGCCCCCACCAGACCGTCGTACCGCCGACGAGCGGCATGGCGATCGTGTTCACCGCATAGGAGAGGCTGAAGGCGGACGAGGGCTCCAGGAACGTGACGTAATAGGGCAGGGGCGCGCCCGCCATTCCCATGAACGCTCCGCTCAGCGTGGCGGCGAGGAGCTTGAGGCGGAGCGTCGGCACGCCTGCGGCCTCAGCCGCCATCTCGTCGTCGCGAACGGCAGTGAAGGCCAGTCCGATGCGCGAGCGCTCGATGGCGCGGTTCGTCGAGATCACCACGACGACAAGGAGCAGCATGAGCAGGAACATGTATTCGATGTAGCTGCCGAGGATCGCGACGTGGCGCGGCCGGATCACGTAGACGCCGGCGGAGCCGCCGACGAAGTCCCAATTGGTGATCAGCGTCTGGGCCACCATCGCGAGCGCGAAGGTCGCAATGGCGAAGAAGATGCCGCGCAACCGCAGGGTGAGGTAGCCGGTTCCAAGCCCGACCAGCCCGGAAACGACCCCGCCGACCAACATGAGGATGGGAAGGGGCAGCGGCACCAGCTTGTTGATTGCGACGGCCGAGTAGGCGCCGAGGGAGAGGAACGCCGCCGCGCCGAAATTCACGTAGCCGACATAGCCGCCGAGGATGTTCCAGGCTGAGGCGAGCACCACGAACTGAAGCACCGTGTAACCCGCATAGAACACATAGTCGCTGCCGAGCACGTGGGCGGCGGCGAAGAGAACCGCGCTAACCAGGAGCGCGGCGACCGGAAAGCGCCAAACCTGCATCTGTGAGCGCCCCAGGAGGCCGGACGGCCTGACGGCGAGCGTCAGGAGCAGCAAGCCGAACGCCACGGCGGGGGACCAGGATGCGCCGATGAACACCGATGTCAGGTTCTCGATGATCCCAAGCGCGACCGCCGCGATGAGCGTGCCGGGCAGGCTGCCCATGCCGCCCAGGACGCAGATGGCGAAGACCCGGCCGATGAAGTCGCGGCCGATCGAGGGCTCCACGGGCTCGATCACGATGAGCAGAGAACCGGCCATTCCGGCGAGCGCGATGGAGAGCCCGAACGCAATGCGTTTCAGCCGCACCGGATCCCCGCCCATCAGACGGATGGCCATTGGATCCTGCGAGACGCCGAGAACGGCCCGGCCGGTGAAGGTGCGCGCGAGATAGAGATGCGCGCCGGCGAGAAGCGCGAGCGAACAGACGAAGGGCACGACGAGGCGCAGGGGAAATCCGAGCGGCCCGACGTCGAACGACTTCGTGGCATAAGCGATCGACGCATAGCGGTAATCGACGCCGAACACGATGATCAGCACGACCTCGGCGATGAACATCAGGCCGAAGAAGAACGCGAGGCCACGCATCGTATCGGTGCCCCGTCGCTCGAAGGACACGTGATAGACCTGGTACAGCACCAGCCCGAACACGAAGAACAGCGGCGAGAGCACGACCCCGGTGACGATCGGGTCGGCACCCAGCCATGAATTGACGATGAAGGCGCAGTAGGCGCCGATCACCGCGAAGGCGGGATGGGCGATGTTGGCCACGTCAAGGAGGCCGAAGGAGATCGTCGCTCCCGAGGCCAGCGCGGCATAGAATCCGCCGACGAGCAAGCCGGAGAGAATCGCATTGCTCAAGAGATCGAATGAAATGACCACGTTGGTCTCCCGTTTTCTCCCGAAATCCCGGCGAGGGCCCGCTTGCCGCAGGCCCCCGCTCGCGGGAGACTTACTTGCGGGCGTTCTGGAACGGATAGACGAGCTCGCCCGACTTCATGGTCGGCGGGGGCCACGATGACCAGCTTCTCGGTGCCCATGAATTCGTTGACGGTGTTGGTCTTGACGTTCTGGTACTGGATCATGAACTGCCGCGGCCGTGACCATTCGCCGCTCGGGCCGAAGGCGACGTCGCCGATGATGGTGTTGAACGTCGTGGCGTGCATGTACGGGCCGAGCTTGTCGCCATCGAGGCTCTTGGTCGCCTCGACGGCCTCTCCGAGGATCTGCAGATCGGCATAGGCCCAAGGCGCGAGGTAATAGCCGATCGGATCGACACCCTCGCTCTTCGCCCGCGCCTGGTATTTGGTGAGGAACTCCATCGAGCCCGGAAACTGCAGCTTCGGCGCTGGCAACCAGTACGCGTAGTTCACGAAGCCGTTGAGCTGGGGCCCGAGGATCGTCTCAGCGTCCGTGGTTTGCAGGCCGGTCATGGCGCCGCCGACAAGCATCGTCTCGAGGCCGACCTCGTTGATGGCGCGCACGACGTTGATCGACTGGCCCGGCTGCGTTCCTATCACCACCATGTCCGGGGTCGAACTCTTCAGTTCGCGCACGATCGTGGTGAAGTCGGTCGTTGCCGGCGGGAAGGTGCGGTCGTAGACGACCGTCATGCCGGATTCCTTGGCCGCGGCCCGGACACCTTCGAGCACCGAATGGCCGAACTGGATATCGGGTGTCATGACCGCAACCCTCGTGGGCGCCGGGGTCATGGTCTTGGCAAGCTCGAATATCGGCCGGGTGCCCGACGCGGCCGGATTCTCGCCGATGGGGGCCATGCCGAAATACTTATCGTATTTGAACTGGGCATTATCGGCGAGGCCGAAGAGGCCGAGCAGCACCATGTCGTGCTGCATGGCGATGGGAATCGCTGCGGCGATGATCGGCGTTGCGTAGCCGCTGTTGATGAGGTCGACCTTGTCTACATCGAGGAGTTTGGTGTAGATGGCTGGCACGTTACTTGGCGCGCTCTGGTCGTCGTAATAGACGAGCTGCACGGGCCGGCCAAGGAGACCGCCCTTCGCATTGACGTCTTCAGCCCAGATCTTCATCGCGAGCAGCGCCGACTTGCCGCTTCCGGCGAGCGGTCCCGTCTGGGCCATGCTGAAGCCGATCTTGATCGGATCGGCCGCGCGGACCGGTCCCGCGAGAGCGAAGGCCGACAGAAGGCCTGCCGCGAGCAGCCCGATACGGGATGTCGTTGCTGACAACGGATTCCAATGCATCATGTCCTCCCGTTATTGTTCTTCGTCTAAAGCGCAGCGGCAGTGGCCGGAACGCTTCTATGGATGTGCATGGCCGTGGTGGCCGCTGCCGTGTCCGTGAACAGCATTACGCTGCAGTTTTTCGCGCATTAGCGACATCTGCTCGAACAATTCGAGGAAGTCCGGGTCGATTCGCTCGCCCTTGAAGTCTTCGTAGAGGGTGCGGACCGTCACGACGACGCGCTCCGCATCGCCCCACTCGGCATAGCGTCCGAGCGCGATGTCGAAGGCCGCGTCCCGCGCGCTCATGCCCTTGTCGAAGCGCCGGCGCACTTCGTCGGTGAGAAACTCCAGATAGCCGCGCATGTCGCGGACCGTCTGCTTGTCGGCGATGGGGCCATGTCCCGGAACGACGACGTCCACGTCCAGGGCCAAGATGCGGTCGCAGGCGCGGATCCAGTTCGACACCGGTCCCGCCCAGGCGATCGGCGTCCCCTCGTTGAAGAGGATGTCGCCGGTGAACACGACCTTCTCCCGCGGAAGATGGACCAAGGTATCGCCCTTCGTATGGGCGGGACCGACCTCGATCAGGCGGACATCCTTGTCGCCGACCTTCAGTTCCAGCTCGCCACTGAAAGTGCGGTTCGGCTTTCGTATTGTGATTCCCTGGAAGTCGAATGGCCGGAACAGCTCGGCCATGAACTCCGCGCCGCGACCCAGATTGTGCGCATTGGCCATTATGGCATGAAAGCGCGCCGGATCGCCCGGGTGCATCTCTTCGTCCGTCGCGACCGACGCGACGATCTCGGCGCCCTCGACGAGTTCGTTGCCGAAACAGTGGTCGCCATTGGCATGGGTATTGACAAGGGTCGAGATGCGGGCCGCGGCGGGCACCGAGCGTCGCATCTCGGCGAGCATTTCGGCTGTGAGCTTCAGATCGAAGAGGGTGTCGACCAGGAGCGTCCGGTCGCCATCAACAATAAGGCCAGCATTGCTCCAGCCCCAGGATCCGTCCGGCTGCAAATAAGCCCAGAGCCCGTTGCCGATGTCATGCATTCCCTTCGTGTACTGCCATTTCGCCATGACTATCTCCTGCCCAGGCCTTGCAGCGGCTTGATGATCTCGAAAAGATTGCGGAGGTCCGGAATGCTTTGCGCCCTAGCATGGCGCCTGCCCGGCGCCTCGAACCTTGATCGCTTGAAGAGCGGCCAGCGGCGCGCCGACTTCCATCCGATCGCCTCCCTTGGTGCTTACTTCGCAGAAGCAAGGACCGTTCGTATTGACCGCAACGTTAGATTCGTTCGCGAGCTGTGAATAGGCGTGGAATAGGGACCCCGTTGGTGGGGTGATCGGCGTCCAAACGGGACCCCTCTGGCGATGGGGTTCACGGTGGCTCTCGTTTTGGTCGAGGGCCGGTTTGGGATGTTCGTTGT